>Ga0207096_1045_pt1 | contig 21478 bp, 19 predicted proteins | sample Alteio_BWMinHeat_86_FD_153547 | JGI IMG/M metagenome (GOLD analysis project Ga0207096, IMG submission 153547) | Enriched cells from forest soil in Barre Woods Harvard Forest LTER site, Petersham, Massachusetts, United States -... | ecosystem: Environmental > Terrestrial > Soil > Temperate forest >...
AAAACTCGGGTTACCTGCTGCTCTGACAATCTTTAATTTTGGGGTTCAGTGTCGTTCGGTCCTTCGACTTCGCTGCTCCGCTCAGGACAAACGGAGGGGGGAGAGATAAACTGAATAATTTCAATGAGATATCTCCTCTCTCCGTTCATCCTGAGCGTAGCTGCGGAGCAGCGAAGTCGAAGGACCGAATGGTGTAATGTAGTAACTCATCCTAAAGTTTACTATTGTCAGAGCACTACTCCTTCTCCCTATGCTTTAAACCAAAAAGCCCAGCGAGACCAAAAGTGCCCACAATAAGCATGAGGGTTATCCAATCTCCCCATCGTGCATAAGGGGGGGATAGGCGGGTTGGGGTTGGGAGAAAGACATCAAGCACGGCTTTTGTCCCTAGGCCCAAACTTCCTAGGCTTCGGCCATAAGCATCAAAAACGGCAGAAATACCGGAGTTTGCAACACGTACAAGGGGAATGCCCTCTTCAATTGCACGAAAGCGAGCCATCTCAAGATGTTGATAAGGCCCGGATGTATGTCCAAACCATCCATCATTGGTGATATTAATCATCCAGCCTGGCCGTTCTTGGGTGGGATTGATAACTTCTCTAGGAAAAATAACTTCATAACAAATTAGGCCTGAAAAAGAAGGAAATCCTGCAGGAAGGGTTAGAGTTTCAGGACCTGGTCCTGGTGTAAAATCAACGAGTCCCGCTGTGATTTTTTTAATCGAGCCTTTTCCAAAAAGATTATCTGAAAGACGCCGAAAAGGAATATATTCCCCAAAAGGAACGAGGTGGGATTTATCATAATCAGCAACCATATTGCCTTGATCATTAAGCACAGATAGGCTGTTCCAGATTTCAACGGGGATCACCCCAGGTGGAGTTCGGCGGAGAGCTCCCGTAAATAAAAGCCCTCCTTTAGGAATGACTTTTGAGATTAATACCCGGCGAAATTCTTCTTGTTCTAAGAAGAAAGGAACGGCCGTTTCTGGCCATACAATCGCTTTTAAGGGAAGGGGAGACGGACGGGCTGTTAACTCTAAAAGCTGTTTGAAGTGGGCTTCCTTTTGTGCAGGGTGCCATTTTAAAGTCTGAGGAATACTGGGTTGAACCAGTCGAATCGCCAGAGGAGGAGAGGGCAATACATCCGGATGATCAAGGTGGACTTTCCCCCACATCCAACCTACTGCTGCAATCAAAAAAATGCTAAGCACAATGTTTCTTTCAAAAAACCTTGTGTCGATAAGATAATTTAAAGAAATCCCCATCAGAATCGTCAAAAGACTTAACCCATAAACCCCAAACAAAGATGCAATTTGCATCATTTCAGGACTAAAGGCCCAAGTATACCCTAGTAAATTCCAGGGAAAACCAGTAAAAAGATAGCCTCTGAGCCACTCAACCCCCACCCAAATGGCAGCAAAGGCAGTAGCTCGACTTATGCCCTTATAAGGCCAGAGCTTTAATGTCATAAAAGAGACGCCCGTAAAAATACCAAGAATGGTAGGGATTCCAAAAAGAGCAAAGGGAATAAGCCACCAAAATGTGGCTAAGTCAACGGTAAGCGCATAGGTAATCCAATAAAGACCCGCCGTAAAATGTCCTAAGCCAAACCACCATCCTAACCAAAAGATTTTTGAGGCAGACACGTGCTGTTCAAGAGCCCGATTCAAAAAAAACCATATTCCACTTAAAGAAAGAAGAATTGCTGGAAAGATTAAGAGGGGAGCAAAAGCTAAAGCACCCACTACACCTAAAATAAAAGCTGCTGCCCTTTGGGACCACGGTTTAAGAAATAACGGGAGAGAGTCCATGAATGCCTACTCTTTTAATACGTCTTGAATCTGCTTCAATAATCTCGAATTCAAGACCAGAAGGGTGAGCGATCAGCTCCCCTCGTTGCGGAACCCGATCCGTTAGATGAAGAACAAGGCCACCGATAGTATCTATTTCTTCCTCTGTTTCTTTTTTTGTTCGAATAGGCCCAATTTTTTCTTCCAACTCTTCAATATCCAGTCTCCCATCAACGACAACAACGCCATCTGGTCTTTGAAAGAACTGCAGAGGCGCGGTTATCTGGGCTACATCCTGGATGTCCCCCACAATTTCTTCAACCAAATCTCCCATCGTAATGAGCCCGTCGACTCCACCATACTCATCTACGACAATGGCAATTTTTTCGCCTGTAGATCGCATTTTAAGAAGTAAATCTAAAACACGCATAGAAGGGGAAATAAAATCAATTTTGCGTAGATGATCCTGAAGTTTAAAATCATGAGGTGTTACATCCAAAAGATCTCTCAAATGAATATAGCCCAAAATATCATCAAGAGTGGAACGATAGACAGGAAAGCGCATAACGTTGTTATTTTTAAAAGCATTTTTAATACTTACCAAAGAGCTATCGTGCGGAACAGCAATAATATCAGCTCGAGCAATTTTTACATCTTTAGCCGTAAGATCACGTAAATGCAAAATATTTGTTAGCATTTCTCGTTCATCGGGTGCAAGAGAGGTATCTTCAATTTCTTCCTCTTCAATGAGCTCTTCGAGTGTTTCTCTTAAAGAGGATTCCCCCTCTTTCTTTTTAAAAAAAGAGAAGAGAAAATGCAGCCACTCCCTCATGGTGCCTCGTAGGGGTTTTCTATATTAAGGCCTTTTAAGATCTGAATTTCCATGTTTTCCATTTGGTAGGCGTCATTTTCCTCTTCATGATCATACCCTAACAGGTGTAAAAAGCCATGGATAATTAGATGAATAGTATGGTGGAGAGAAGAAATACCTGCCACCTGTGCTTCTCTCATAACCGTTTCATAGGCCAAGATGATATCCCCCAGCTCCCCAGTACTTTCGGACTTAAATGATAGCACATTCGTAGGACTATCCTTGTGTCTAAACGTTTTATTAAATTTTTGGACTTGCTCATCATTGTATAAAACAACGCTAACTTCTATACAGGAAAAATCTTTATCTAATATTTCTGCTGCTTTTTCAAGAGATTGAGAAATTTTTTCTTCCCAAGGTAAGGGGGGTTGATTCCAGCGTTCATCCATAAGAATAAAATTAAGAATGGGTTTTTTTGTGTTCATAAGCTCTAACAATTCGAGAAACCAAAGGGTGGCGCATCACATCTCGTTCTGTAAAATTAATAATTCCCACCCCCCTAACCCCCTGAAGGGTTTGAATAGCATCTTGTAAGCCAGAAGGGATTCCTTGAGGTAAATCTATTTGGCTTAAATCGCCGGTTACAATCATACGCGAGTTACGTCCAAGGCGCGTTAAAAACATTTTCATTTGAACTTCAGTTGTATTTTGCGCTTCATCTAAAATAATCACTGAGTCGGAAAGAGTCCTGCCTCGCATAAAGGCGAGGGGGGCTACTTCAATTTCCCCAACCGCGATCTTTTTTGCCACTTGTTCAAGAGGGAGCATATCATGCAGCGCATCATAAAGAGGACGTAAATAAGGGTCTACTTTTTCCTGAATATCCCCTGGCAAAAATCCAAGTCGCTCCCCTGCTTCCACAGCAGGACGGGAGAGGATCAAGCGATCGAGTTGTCCAGAGAGCATCATTTCAACACCAAGCGCTACAGCAAGGTAAGTTTTTCCTGTGCCCGCCGGACCTTCAGCAAGAACAAGCTCGTGTTCTTTTAGGGCTTTTATATAAACTGCTTGTTGTTTTGATCTCGCTGCAATAACCCGCCGCTTTGTCGTTAGATAAACTTCTTCATGAGGTTCTTTCTCACTCACCTTACGCAGAGCGGACATTACATCCGTCTCATCAACCAGCTTACCCTCTTGAAGGCGAGTGTAAAGGAAAGAGAGTATTCGCCCAGCGATGTGCGTATCTTCATCTCTTCCCTGAATAACGAGCTGATTTCCCCTTATAGTGATACTCACTAAAAGCTCTTTTTCAAGAAGTTTCAAATGGCTTTCTTGACCTCCGAACAGATCAAGAAGGAGGTTGTTATCCTCAAATTCTAAATAGGTTGTTGAACTTTTGTCCGATTCCATGTCGACTTTTTGAATATGTATTTAATTCTGGAAATTATATCAGTCTGTTGCCCCTTGTGTCATCCTGAATTTGAATTTTTACGCCATTCAATCACCCTCACCCGCCCTTCGGGCGACCTCTCCCACAAGGGGAGAGGTGATTCTTACTGTGTCAAACGAGGGATAACCTCTCCCCTTGTGGGAGAGGTCGCAGCAACGCTGCGGGTGAGGGGTACCTTATTATTACTCCTCAAACATTCGTTTTTGAATAGCGTTCGCTTTAACAACTTTTTGCAGTTTTTCAAACGCGCGCATTTCGATCTGCCGCACGCGTTCACGAGAAATCCCTAAGCTAAAAGACAAGGTTTCAAGAGTTGCAGGGGGGTCTTTTAAACGCCGCTCTTGTATTACATAATATTCACGCTCGTTTAGAGATTTTAACGCCGTTTCTAAAAGAATATTCTTGTGCTTGTTTTCATCTCGTTCCATAATTTTAATATCATGACTTGAGTCTTCATCAACAAGCCAGTCCTGCCACTGGTCAAGCCCTTCTTCTTTTAAGGGGGCATTAAGGGATTTATCCCCCCCGCTCAGACGCTTACTCATTTCAATCACTTCGTGTTCTGAAACGTTAAGCTCTCCTGCAATATCCTTAATACTTTCAGCAGAAAGAATAGGCTCATCGAGTGTTTGCATCTCAGCTTTAAGCCGTCGTAGATTAAAGAAGAGCTTCTTTTGAGCTGCCGTCGTCCCAATTTTTACCAGAGACCAAGAATGGAGAATGTATTCTTGAATATTAGCTCGAACCCACCACATAGCATAAGTGGAAAAACGAAATCCTTTCTCTGGATCAAATTTGCGCAACGCTTGCATTAAGCCCACATTACCTTCCGCAATTAAATCTACCACAGATAAGCCATATCCTCGGTATCCGCTGGCAATTTTAGCAACAAGCCTTAAGTGAGAAGCCACAAGCTTTTCAGCCGCTTTTGGATCTTGATGCTCTTGCCAGCGTTTGGCGAGCATGTATTCTTCATCTGCTCCTAAAATAGGAAAACGTCTAATTTCAGCCAAATAACGCGTGAGCCCATCAACCATATTGGGGAGGACTGAGGCTTCAGGAAGAACCGGAAGTTGCTTTTTGTTTTCGTCTGACACGCTACTTACCCTAATGTTGCATAAAACGAGGATTACTTCATTAATAGTGACTCTAACACATGGATTAGATTTCGCATATCCTCTGGAAGGTGAGTTGAAAAATGAAGTTTCTCATGGGTTGTTGGGTGAATAAAGGATAACTCCTTTGCATGAAGGGCTTGTCGAGCCATGGGCCATTGCTCTGTTATGTAGGTTTTTAGAAAGGGGGGTAAAGACTGAGGTTGTTTTCCGTAAAGAGGATCTCCAATCAATGGAAAGCCTTTCGTTGTTAGATGAACACGAATTTGATGAGTACGGCCTGTGTCAAGACGACACTCGACAAGGCTTGCAATATTTCCAAAGAATTTTAAAGCGTTATAATGCGTCCGTGCAAATTTCCCATCCTTACGAAGAGCCATCCTTTGACGATGACGAGCATCTCGACCTATGGAGCCTTCAATTGTTCCTTCTGGGGGAATAACCATACCCCAAACAAGGGCGATATAACAGCGACCCATTTCTCGCGTTGCCAACTGATGGGCAAGGCTTTGATGCGCCTGGTCATTTTTAGCCGCAATCAAAAGCCCACTTGTTTCCTTATCCAACCGATGAACAATTCCTGGGCGCCTAACCCCATTAATACCCGAAAGACTCTCCCCACAGTGGTTAAGAAGAGCATTGACGAGTGTTCCTTCTGGATTGCCAGGAGCGGGGTGAACAACCATACCGGCAGGCTTATTAATCACAATAACATCCTTGTCCTCAAACACAACATCAAGGGGAATATTTTGGGGAGAAGGGTACGCTTCCACAACAGGAGGAATGGTAACTTCAATGTGCTGACCCGCTTTGACCTTAAAAGCAGCCCCCTCTACAGCCTCCTGATCAACCAGAACACAGTTTCTCTCAATAAGATCTTGAAGACGTGTACGAGAAAGTTCATGCACCTTCATGGCCAAAAACTTATCCAACCGCATGCCATGGTCTTGGTGATCAACGATAAATGTTTGTGAGTCAGAAAGCATCAGTGGTAAATCCATCAGTTAAAATTGAAAACACTGTTTTATTAGACATACTGTAATTACACTTGAGAAAGCAGGGCATCACGTCACAATGACAGGAGTAACCTTATGAAGTATTATGCCGGATTAGATGTTTAAGAAAGAAGTTTCTTAATTTCTTCCTCAGAAAGGGAAGTTGCAGTGGAAATGACGGCAAGACTTATTCCCTGAGCATGTAGTGCTTTCACGATTCCTATTTTTTCTAGACGCCCTTCTTCTTTCCCTTCTTCTTTTCCCTTTTCCATTCCTGCAGCAAGCCCCTCATCATATTTCTGGCCTAGAGCGTAGTTCATAGCAGCAATATTATCCCTCTCTCGCTTTACTTCCTGCTCATAGGTGCGCAGCTCGACCTCATCCCAAGAAAAGCGATTAAGCTCTTCATAAGCTCGTTCAATAATTTCATCTTGCCCTATGATTTTATTGAGATCTTTTTCTGCTGTTTCATCTGCATGCTTGAAAAAATACATCCACTTTTCTTCAACATTTTTGAGGTCATTGATATCCTTATGAAACTTAGGCAGCTCAAAAAACGTAAAGGAAAAATCCTTCAAATGATGCTCATAGGTTTCCTTATCCAAAATCACGTGCTCAGATTTATAAGCTTTACGATTTGGAAACATTATAAAATCTGTAATGGCCAAGAAAATTACTTCCTTGAGATCTTCATATGTACCCCCCTCAACCATTTGAGAGGTATAGGCTTTTGATGCATAATAGAGCGCCCGTTTCTCAAAGCCGCTGACTTTTGCCACCTGCATTTCAACGATGTATTGATTGCCCTTTTCATCTCGGCAGAGAATATCAACAATGCTGGTTTTCCGAGCAGCGATTTCCGGATCTTGGTTGGTTTTCAAAAAGGTGACATCCTGAATAGGGGATTTTTCCCGAAATGTCAGCATATCATTCAAAAAATGGATCAGAATGTCTTTGTTTTTTTCTGTGCCAAAAATTTTTTTGAAGGCAATGTCATTCTTTGGATCAAGGAATTTCGAAATCATAATATTCTCTGTGTTAAAAACTTACTCTCTACTATAGCCTATACTTGCCTATTTCTGCAAGAAATTCCTCACTTAAGTGTAACCCCTTTATTTCTCTTTCCTGATGTATACCCGGCGTATACCCGACGACAGACTAAACTTTTCTTTGAGATTGGAAGCCCTTGCCAGGACTGGCTCCCCGGGACGGACTCGAACCGCCGACCCAGTGGTTAACAGCCACTTGCTCTACCGACTGAGCTACCGGGGAATATGAAGGCGTTATAGCAAAGTTTTTTTATATCGACTAGCCCTTTTTTGGAACTGGAGGCCGGGACCGGAATCGAACCGGTATAAAAGGATTTGCAGTCCTCTGCATCACCACTCTGCCACCCGGCCACCTTTGAAGGTTATACTCTTCAATGGCCGTTGGTCAAGAAGGTTATATACAAATTTTCATGAGGGGGGCCTGTCATTCAAATGGGTATTTCTTGATTTTTTTAGCTATGTATGGTTATCTGTGCTTCTCTATTAACCTTCAGGGTAGACCTCCCCATCAAAGAGAAATCCTACCAATAAGATGTGACGTATGCAAAAACCCTTTCTTGAACATTTGATCGAATTAAGACTGCGAGTGCTCTATGCCTTGATCGCCCTTGGCTTAGGCATTGTTGTGTGCTATCCATTTGCTCCCCAAATTTTTAAATTTTTACTTGAACCTTTATGGCAGGCTATGGGAGAAGAAGAGGGACGTCGCCTCATTTATACGGGCCTGACAGAGGCTTTTCTTACCTATCTTAAGCTGGCTTTTTTTGGGGGATTTATCCTGGCGTTTCCCATGATCCTTTGGCAGCTTTGGCTTTTTATAGGTCCAGGATTATATGACCATGAAAAAAATCTTATCTGGCCTTTTCTTATAACCAGTCCTCTTTTATTTTTGATGGGTGCAGGCCTTGCCTATTATGTGGTATGTCCTTGGGCCTGGCAATTTTTTTTAAGCTTTGAAATACCCGTTACCACAAGCGGCCTTCCCATACAGCTAGAAGCACGAATGAGTGAATATCTATCGCTTATCATCAAACTTATCCTGGCCTTTGGTCTTTGTTTTCAATTACCCCTCTTGATTTTAGGACTGGCTAACATAGGGATCCTCTCTCTTGAAGGTCTGAAGCGAAAACGCAAATATGCCTTTTTAATTATTGTTGTTGTAGCAGCAGTGATTACACCACCAGACATCATCAGCCCCTTAAGCTTAATTATTCCCCTCTATGCCCTCTATGAAATTTCTGTGGGTCTGTTAACAATATCCTTGAAAAGGAAGGGACATCATCATGTTAGATATCAAATGGATTCGAGAGAATCCAGAAGCCTTTGATACGGCTTTAAAAAACCGCGGTCTTGAAGGAGCTGCTCAGTCTGTTATTACTCTTGATGAAGCACGTCGTAAGGCTATACAAGACGTTCAAGAACTGCAAAATCGACGCAATCAGCTGGCGAAACAAATTGGCGATGCAAAGCGTCAAGGTGAAAATACAGATGCCTTAATGAAGGAAGCTGGCCTTTTACGGGATACCCTTTCCCATGAAGAGGAACAGAGCAAAGCTCTTGAAGAAAAGCTTAAATTGGTTCTTGATCTTTTGCCAAATATGCCCAGCATGGACGTTCCTATAGGCTCTCACGTAGAGGACAATGTTGTTGTTCACCTATGGGGGGATAGGCCGACCTTTCCCTTTCCTGCCAAACAACACTTTGATATTGGCGAAAAAATGGGGCTCATGAATTTTGAAGAAGGGGCTAAGCTTTCTGGTTCTCGCTTCGTTGTGCTAAAGGGTGCCCTTGCTCGTCTTGAACGAGCTATTGGAAGCTTTATGCTTGATGTACACACGCAAGAGTTCGGATACTTAGAGGTATCCCCACCTTATCTTGTTCGCGCACAAGCCATGTATGGCGCAGGACAACTCCCTAAATTCGCGGAAGATGCGTTTGTCACCACCAATGATTATTGGTTGATTCCAACGGCAGAGGTACCGCTTACGAATTTAGTGGCAGAGGAAATTTTGGAAGCTAGTCAGTTACCTCTCCGCTTTGTGGCCTACACACCTTGCTTTCGTTCTGAAGCAGGATCAGCAGGCAAAGATACCCGAGGAATGATTCGCAACCACCAATTCCATAAAGTAGAACTCGTGAGCATTATAGCGCCTGAGTTCTCAGAAAATGAGCACCAGCGCATGTTAAGAGCGGCTCAATCAATCTTAGAGCGTCTTGAAATTCATTACCGCACCGTCATATTGTGTACGGGAGATATGGGAGCTTTCCCGCAAAAGACCTATGACATAGAGGTATGGCTCCCAGGACAAAATACCTATCGAGAAATTTCAAGTTGTTCTAATGTTGGGGACTATCAAGCGCGGCGCATGAATACCCGCTTCCGAGATGAGGAAAAGAAAACCCGTTTTGTGCATACACTCAATGGGTCAGGTCTAGCAGTTGGTCGTACTTTGGTTGCCGTTTTAGAAAACTATCAACAAGAGGATGGATCTGTTGTCATCCCTAGTGTATTAAGACCATATATGGGCGGAGAATCTCTTATTAAGGTATAAAGGTGAAGTAATGAAAAATATAGTGTTGTTTTTAATTCTAGGATCTTTCTTGAATATGGGAGAGATAGCGTGGGCAGGCCCCCAAAAAAAAGTTATAGCTGGTTCTGAGAGTACGGTGTATGGAATTGCCTATGAAAACGGTATCCCTACGCGCGCTCTGATCACTGCTAACAATCTTAAACCCCCGTATGTTCTGCATAAAGGGCAAGTGTTGATTATCCCCTCCCCCAATGAACATGTGGCAGGACCAGGAGAAACCCTTCAAAGCATTGCAGAGGAATATGGCGTTAATGTTGACGTGCTAGCACAGGAAAATGATGCCCAATCTGTCAAACAAGGTGAACAGCTTTCCATCCCTTCCCGAGATACGGAATCGTTAGCTGCAGCCTTAAAACCCCCCTCGCAAGAAATATCCACTTCTTCTTTAGCCCCCCTTGCTTCTGTGAAATCCATGCCATCTACTGACAAGATCAGACGAGTTCCCAATGCTGCTGCGCCCTCCCCTGTTTTACCCAGCGAACTGGCTGAAGAAATCGCTCGGGAAAAAGGAATAATCGGTGGCAGTACAGTAAGTTCAGAGGAAGACACCACATCAAAACCCGTGTTAATGGGGAACTTGGCACAGAATAATGCAGGGGCTCCTATCGGTTCTGCTCTCCTTCAAGAAGAAGAAACAGTGGAAAAGCCTAAGAAAGAAATAAAAAAAACTGAGAAAAAGAAAGAAAACATAAAAACAGAAGAGAAAACTGAAGAAAAAAAACCTATTGCTGAAAAAAAACAGGATCAGGAAGACACAAAACAGTTTATTTGGCCCGTGAAGGGGACAATTCTCACTAAGTTTACCCCGGGCAAAAACGATGGTATTAAAATTAAGGTGCCAGAAGGAACCTCCGTCAAGGCAGCTGCAGCAGGGGATGTCTTGTATGCTGGGAATGAGCTAAAAGAATTTGGAAATCTTCTTCTGCTCAAGCATAAGGGAGGATGGGTGACAGCTTATGCCCATAATTCAACCCTTCAAGTAAAAAAAGGTGATATGGTAAAACAAGGACAAGTCATTGCAAAATCAGGAAAAACCGGCAATGTGAAAGAACCGCAGTTGCACTTTGAAGTTAGAAAAGGAAAACAACCGGTTGATCCTTTGACTAAACTTGAGTCATATAAGAAAGAAACATTAAATTAATAACCAAAGAGGACTTTATGAATAGCATTATTCCCCCAGCACATGCACAAGCCAGCGGTTTCGGCGGATTTGACTTTATGTCAATTCTCCCCCTTGTCTTAATTTTTGCTGTTTTTTACTTTTTTCTTATTCGTCCACAGCAAAAAAAAGCACAACAGCAAAAAGATCTATTATCTGCCTTGAGGCGCGGAGATCGCATCGTGACTAATGGTGGATTAATCGGCGTCATTAGTAAGGTGGTTAGTGACCAGGAACTGCAGGTTGAAATTGCCGAGGGTGTTCGGGTTCGGGTTGCCCGTGCCATGGTGGCCAACCTTCTCTCAAAGACAGAACCTGTGTCTGATAGTGCGGAAGGCAGCAGCCTTACAGAAGACAAGAAAACTCTCCCTAAAAAAACGGGAGCTCGTCCAAAAAAATCTTCGAAATGAATTTTGTTAGGTATCGTCAATTGAGACCCAGGGCGATTGAATGCTAATAAAAACAACTCCGATGCCGTCATCGCGAGCCCTCGAAGAGGGCGTCGCGATCCATAAAAAATCAAGAAAAAGAATGGATTGCGACGTCGCTGCGCTCCTCGCAATGACGACCGCAGGAGGTACTTTTACTTGCATTCAATCGCCCTGAATTGAGACCCTCACCCGCAGCGTTGCTGCGACCTCTCCCACAAGGGGAGAGGTTTTCTTACTTCATAACTTACGATTGTTTCACGTGAAACATTTGAAAAGAGAGTAAGGATACCTCTCCTGCGTGACAGGAGAGGTCGCCTGTAGGGCGTACAAGGGGTACCTGGGGGAGTTACAAAAAATTCTAATCTCTAATGCTGTAAATAGGGTCATTACTACCAGCAATGTAGTAGACACATTGATTCCCGATGCGGCGCCATCTGTTGATTCTCTGCCCTTCAAAATTAAATTTATGCTGCATCTCAACTCTATTACGAGGCAACTTAAGCTGATCAGCCATCTGATTTTTTACATCAGTTAATGATATCTTATCTAGTGCTTTTTGGACTACGGCAATAGATGCGCATGGTTTTTGCTGGGTTGGCGTGACTGCGGCTTGAGTATTGGCAGTTAAGATAAGGGTAATTCCTAGAGCTAGCGCTATATTTTTCATTTTTTCATCCTTTGTCCATCATTTCATCGTCTTAAAATCTATTGCTACAATAAAATTATTAAAATAAGCTTAACAAGTTCTCGTAAATGGACCCTTTAATTTTGTCTGGGCCGATTGACCTTAACAATCTCGACAATCAATCAGAGCAGTAGCATAAATTAGAATTGCACTCGCGCGTCAGCTGTGAAATATATACTCAAAGCATTTCAAGAGTTCGGGTAGGCACACCCCCGAAACTTGAAAGGCGAAGAGTCTAGAAGTAAAGTTAACATGAGAAGGAAGATCACTTATGGATAAGCAAAAAGCTCTTGAGGCCGCATTAGGACAAATTGAAAAAGCATTTGGAAAAGGGTCAGTTATGCGTCTCGGTCAGCGAGAGAGTGTATCAGATGTCTCTTCCACTTCAACCGGATCACTGGGGCTTGATATTGCTCTTGGCATTGGCGGATTACCCAAAGGACGGATTGTTGAAATTTATGGTCCAGAAAGTTCGGGAAAAACAACACTTGCGCTCCATGTAGTTGCAGAAGCTCAAAAGGCAGGTGGCACGTGTGCTTTTGTGGATGCGGAACATGCGCTTGATCCTATTTATGCCCGTAAATTAGGTGTGAATACGGATGATCTTTTGATCTCTCAACCGGATGCGGGGGAACAAGCTCTTGAAATTGCTGACACGCTTGTGCGTTCCGGTGCTATAGATATTCTCGTGATTGATAGCGTAGCGGCTCTTGTCCCTAGGGCAGAACTTGAAGGAGAAATGGGTGACACCCATGTAGGGCTTCAAGCACGTCTGATGAGCCAAGCCCTAAGGAAACTCACGGGATCAGTTTCTAAAACAAATTGTATGGTTATTTTTATCAACCAAATTCGTCATAAAATAGGTGTGATGTTTGGGAGCCCAGAAACAACGACGGGTGGAAATGCTCTTAAGTTTTATGCCTCTATTCGTCTGGATATTCGTCGGATTGGATCTTTGAAAGACCGGGATGAAGTGGTGGGTAACCAAACTCGTGTAAAAGTCGTGAAAAACAAACTCGCGCCCCCCTTTAAGGTGGTTGAATTTGATATTATGTATGGGGAAGGAATTTCTAAAAGCGGAGAACTGATTGACTTAGGTGTAAAGGCCAATTTTATTGAAAAATCAGGTTCTTGGTATTCTTATAAAAATCAACGCATTGGACAGGGAAGAGAAAACACCCGTTTGTTTTTAAAAGATAATCCAATTGTTGCTAAGGAAATCGAAGACGCTATTCGTGCAAATATCGGGATTGTTGCTGAAAAGCTCTTAGTCGGGGATATGACTGAGGATGAGGCGGCTTAAGCAGTAATCAGTGGTCAGGAATCCGTTTTAATCTCAATTTGAATAAGGACCCCTCACCCGTCACTTCGTGACGACCTCTCCCACAAGGGGAGAGGTAGTTCTTACCATGTTAAACGAAGAATCACCTCTCCCCTTGTGGGAGAGGTCGCTGCGAAGCAGCGGGTGAGGGGTCCATCCTTTCACAGCCATGTACCTTGCTCGCAATATCAGCACAGGTTATGGTGTAGGATTACTTAGACCATCAGGAATTACAAACCATGACAACCACAGCAGATATTCGGTCATTTTTTTTAGAATATTTCACAAACCGGGGGCATACGCTTGTACCCTCGAGTTCCCTTGTTCCGCACAATGACCCAACTCTTTTATTTACCAATTCAGGGATGGTGCAGTTTAAAAATGTTTTTACGGGTCAAGAACACCTGGGCTTTACGCGGGCGGCTTCGGCTCAAAAGTGCATTCGCGCTGGGGGTAAGCATAATGACCTTGAAAATGTGGGGCATACGGCCCGTCACCATACCTTCTTTGAAATGCTGGGCAACTTTTCCTTTGGAGATTACTTTAAGGACGTCGCCATTGAGCGCGCGTGGACATTGATTACCAAAGAGTGGGGAATTGCGCCGGATAAGCTGGTTATCACCGTTTATGTTGAGGATGAGGAAGCAGCAACGCTCTGGAAAAAGATTTCCGGCCTTCCTGATGAAAAAATCATTCGTATTTCTGATAAGGCGGAAAACTTTTGGTCCATGGGCGATGTGGGGCCCTGTGGGCCATGCTCTGAGATTTTCTATGATCATGGCGCTCATGTCCCTGGGGGACCTCCTGGCAGTCTGGATGCGGAAGGTGATCGGTTCGTTGAAATTTGGAACCTCGTCTTTATGCAATATGAGCAATTAAAATCGGGAGAAATGCTTCCTCTTCCCAAGCCTTCTGTGGATACAGGAATGGGCATTGAACGTATTGCGGCCGTGTTGCAAGGGGTTCATGATAATTTTGATACAGATATATTTAAGGCGCTTATTGGAACATCAGAGGAAATTACAAAAACTCAAGCGAGTGGTGCTCATCGCGATTCCCACCGAATCATTGCAGATCACCTCCGTTCCAGTTGTTTTCTGATAGCTGATGGCATTCTGCCCAGTAATGAGGGCCGTGGATATGTCCTCAGGCGCATTATGCGCCGCGCTATGCGCCATGTGCAGCTGTTGGGGTATAGGGGGGCCTTGATGGGCCAACTTGTCCCCACTCTCATCGAAAAAATGGGGCGTGCTTACCCTGAGCTTATCCCTGCAAGCTCTGTGATTGTCGAAACCTTAAATCTTGAAGAGGATCGCTTTCGACACACGCTAGAAAAGGGGCTCAAGCTTCTTTCCGAAGAATCCTTGAAAATACAAGACCTTTTGCCTGGGGAAGTTGCTTTTAAGCTTTATGACACCTACGGCTTCCCCCTCGATCTTACCCAGGATGTGCTGCGGGGAATGGGGAAATCTGTTGACACTGCAGGCTTTAACCAAGCCATGGAACGGCAAAAAGCAGAGGCGAGAGCCGCTTGGGCGGGATCAGGGGAAAGTCAGACCGATCGTGTATGGTTTGAGCTCAAGGAACGCCTGGGAAGTACGGAATTTCTCGGGTATAAAACACTTAATGCTGAGGGTGTGATTGAAGCCCTTGTGAAGGATGGAAAAGAAATCACTCACGCAAAAACAGGCGATGCCATCTCTTTGGTTCTCAATCAAACCCCATTTTATGGCGAATCAGGAGGACAAATCGGCGATTTGGGTACCATATCCTCGCCTGCAGGAAAGATAGAGGTTGATGATACGCAACGTAAGCTCGGCGATCTGATTGTGCATATAGGTCGTGTTGTCGAGGGTGAATTTAAGACTGGAGAATCGGTTCATTTGGAAATACCAAAGGAACGGCGTGATATTATCAAAGCAAGCCATTCCGCGACTCACCTGCTTCATAAAGCTCTTCGCAAATACCTAGGCCCTCATGTTATTCAAAAAGGCTCTCTCGTTGAACCTGCGCGTTTTCGCTTTGATTTTAGCCATCAAAAGCCTTTAACACTTCAGGAACTGAGTTGGGTAGAGCGAGAAGTGAACTATCAAATTCAAGAAAATACACCGGTGCACGTCCACATTACAACGCCTGATGAAGCGACAAAGGAAGGGGCGATGGCTCTTTTTGGTGAAAAGTATGGAGAAGAGGTCCGAGTGGTTAAGATGGGAGTGGACAATGATGAACCTTTCTCTGTAGAACTTTGCGGCGGAACCCACGTAAATCGCACAGGTGATATTGGCTATTTTAAAATCATCTCTGAATCGGGTATTGCTGCAGGCATTCGCCGGATCGAAGCCTTAACGGGGCCTGCTGCTGAGTTCTATTCAGTCACACAAGATCAAATTGTCTCCAGCCTTGCCAGTCAGCTTAAAACAACGCCTCAGACCCTTCTCGAAAAAGTCATGCAGGTGCTGGAAGAACGTAAGGGATTAGAGAAAGAGGTCCAATCTCTTCGCCAACGCCTAGCGACTGCTGGTGGTAGCGGTGGCGGAGGGACCAAGCCCGAGTTGGTCAACGGTATACCTTTCATTAAACGTCATTTAAAGGATATTCCACCTCAAGACCTCAAACCCATTGTGGATGAGCTCAAAGGTGAACATAAGTCAGGTATCTTTGCGGTTGTGAGCGAGATAGAGGGTAAAGTTTCCCTCGTCATTGGCGTCAGCCCTGATCTCTTGCCCTCATTCAATGCCGTTGATTTAATTCGGAAAGTAGCTCTCCTTGTGGGTGGCAAAGGTGGCGGAGGACGCCCTGACCTTGCTCAAGCTGGTGGATCCGTGATTGAGGGAATAGAGCCTCTTTTTCAGGCGCTTATTGAAGAGATTAAACAACATAAAAACAAAAGTTGACTTTTTATTTTTTGCTACTTATAAAAGGCAACTACATATTAAATAAACGTAATATGCTTTTTTAACTCAAAATTATGAAGGTGTTGTATGAAAAAATATTTTTACTTGTTAACAACGTGTGCCGTACTTGCTACAAGTCCTGTTTTTTCTATGGATACAGAGAAGGACAATGAGTTTACAAAACTATCCATTAACGTACGATTTGCAGATGGCAGTACCAAGGAAATAGTAGGAACAAATGATTTTTCCGTATATTTGCCTAACAAAGGGGTCGTCAGTCCACGCTTAGAGGCCGTATTATTTTCCACCGAAGTAACAGCGTTAGTGGCCCAACATCAACAGGGAAATGCCCCCGAAAAAGAAAAGATAAAAGCTATCCAAACCGCAATATTAAAATATTTGAAAGCTGAAAAAGCAACTCAGATGAAATCTCAGCGTGAGAGGGACGGCAAGACTGGCCCTGGGCACCGCCCCCACTGTATAAGTCATGCTGGAGAAGTATTGCATGCAACACTTAATAAAAGAGAGTACAAATATTTCATCCACGGTGTCATCGAGTACTTTGATAGAGTTGCCCACTTGCAGCGACTGAGCAATTCCTAGTTTAATCGCTAAAGGCTATATGCCCCGCTGCTTGCGGCGGGGAGCGTTTATTTCTGCTATAGTGTTTTGAGTTTAAGGGTTTACACTCTCAAACTGTCATGCTGGGCCCTGTCCCCTGCTGTGGCGGGGATTGTTTCCAATACTGTTCATTTTAGTTAATTTATTATTCTGTTAAATTAAAAGTGTCATTCCCGCGAAGGCGGGAATCCATAGGAAAATTGATTGATTCCAGATGGTTATGTTGGATCCCCGCCTTCGCGGGGATGACAATAAAGGGGGATAATCATTGCTATGTTTTCTTAAATGAACAGTATTGGAACTTGTTTCAGCATCTCTTTAGATCCTGAAATAAATTCAGGATGACAACAAACGGCGGTTTTTGTAACGTTTTAAACTCAAAACACTATAAATTCAGGTTAGACTAGAAACATGAGAATCGTTGGTGGAAAATATAGAGGGAAAAAAATAATCCCACCCCTGCATGAAGGGACTCGCCCGACTTCTGATCGTACACGAGAAACTCTTTTTAATATTCTTCTGCATAACCCCCTATTGGGGCTTATGACATTGAACAATAAAACGGTCTTAGATGTTTTTGCTGGTACAGGAGCCTTAGGTCTTGAGGCTTTTTCAAGGGGCGTACAATCAGTTACTTTTATAGAAAATAACAGAGAAACGCTTCCTACTTTATACGCCAATATAAAATCCTTTCAGCTTCCTGCTGCTTGTGTTTTAGAGCAAGATGCACGATCCCTTCAAGAAAATCTTGGGACACCCTTTGAGCTTATTTTTATGGATCCCCCTTATCGCCACGATCTCATTCTTCCTGCCCTAACCCATCTAAAATCTAAGGGGTGGATCTCCAAGGATGCGGTTATTCTTATTGAATTGGCCAAGGATGAATCCCTTGAATTACCACCCTTCTTAGATATGGGGGTGGAGCGAATTTCCGGGGCTGCAAAACTTTTATTTTGTTCTGTGCGCGCATAACCCAACACTACCCGTCACTTTTTGAGGAGTGTGTCATCCTTGGACTAGAAAAGGTTTGTTTTTCGAAGAAAAACAATGACTTTTCTTGATCCGAGGATCTCTTAAGGGATGAGATGCTCGGGTCAAGAAGTTCTTTGATTTGTTATACAAATCAAGAACTTCTAGCCCAAGCATGACACGAATGGGGAAAAGTGACGGGTAGTGAGGCCTAACCCTTTTCACGCATTAACTATTTATAAAGTCATATTTAGTATTATATATTATATAGTCTGAATTTATTAAATCATTTAAAAAAATGGACTGGAGGTGTCAAATGTTGAAGGAAGAGGAAATACGCAAGAAAATCAAAGCGCTCAAAAGATTTTACTTGGACGTTATCAATTTTGCTATTGTAAACGGAATTTTGATTTTGATTTGGTTGACCTTTGATAAAACAGGAACTTTTTGGCCAAAATATGTGCTCCTTATTTGGGGTATCCTTCTCGTCTTCAAAGCCTATCGTACGGGATCTATTTACCTTATTTTCCCTCGTAAGGATTTTCTAAATCGCAATTGGGAAGAGAAAAAAGTTAGAGAATTGTTACGGAAACAACATATTCATCCTAAAATACCTCCCTCTAAAAAAGAGAAGGAAAAATAGGATATTCGAGCTCTAGCAGAAAAAAATGATGTGACTTCTTTGTCAGGGGTGGACAAAAGCGCAATTTTTATCTATAGACCTACCTGGTGGGCCCAGATAGCTCAGTTGGTAGAGCAGAGGACTGAAAATCCTCGTGTCGGTGGTTCAAATCCGCCTCTGGGCACCATCTTTATTGGGAGGCGGAGTAGCTCAGCTGGTTAGAGCAGCGGAATCATAATCCGCGTGTCGGGGGTTCAAGTCCCTCCTCCGCTACCAATAAAATTCGGAAATCTTTTCTTTTTTTATTATCTTTTGAAATTAATTGTTAACCTTTTGCTGCTAGTATTGATTGATCGGGTCAACAGTAAGGGGTGAGTTATGCGATTAGAATTTATAACTATGTTCATTGGAGGCTTAAGCATATCGACAAATCTATCTGCTGTAGAGGGTGGGAATAATCCCACAACAATAGTTGCTAATAAAACTGTGCAAAATAATCTAAACAACACTCACCCTCGCAAATTAAAAGACATTCATCATTATAACAATATTTTTGACGACTATTCATCAGGGAGTATGCCCTACGAATCTTATAAAAAATAAAGGAGGACTCATGCAGGTTAATTTCATATCTGCCATTATAGGCGCAATATTAGGTGTAGCATGCGTATTTTTGCTCGTTACTTGCGGGCCTAAAAAAGAAGAGGGAAGCCCAGTAGCACAAGCAAAAGAAGAACAGCCACAAAGCGCACCACCAGTCGTTATTCCTCCTGCTCCTCAGACCCCCGAACAAAAGCATGAGGAAGGGCATCTGACGCCTCAGCAGAAGGAAGAGCTAGAAATTAATGAAGATGATGTGATGAATCCCTTTCCTGGGTAAGATTTAACTTTTTCTTCATTCTCTCTCATTACACTCAAGTGAGGAGAATGGAGAAGAATGAATCAGATCCTTCACTTTACAATAAAGGGAATGCATTGCGTGGGCTGTGCTCCCCAATTAGAGTATGCCATAGCCTCAATCGAAGGTATTGAAAAGGTGCAGGTTAATTTTGTTACCGAAAAAGCAACCATTGAAATTCATACCCCCTCTCCCATCCTCATCCAACACATTCTTGGTTCCATTAAAAAGCAAGGCTATGAAGGGGAGCTTCTCGATAATGATCTGAGAAAGCATGACCACAGTCATGGGGAGTATGAATTAAGCCACGCGGATTTATGGGTTGCAATCCTCTTTTCCCTCCCTCTGGTAGCTCATATGATAGGTTTTTATTTATCACCCTATATCCAACTCTTTTGTGCGACTATGGTTCAATTCTGGGCTGGACGGCGTTTTTATAAAGCTGCGTGGTTTTCTCTTAAAAATAGGGTAGGCAACATGGATCTCCTGGTAATCATAGGAACGTCAGCAGCCTATCTCTACAGCCTTATAGCTGTATTCCTCTATAGGAATGATCTTTATTTTGAAGCAAGTGCTATTGTTATTACGCTGGTGCTTCTTGGACGATTTTTAGAAGACAAGGCAAAGAAATCAGCCAATACGGCTGTGCGGTCTTTAATGAAGCTTACCCCTCCAACCGCTCTTGTCGAAAAGGATGGGGTATATAAAGAAATATCAAGTCAGGATATTAAAAAGGGAGACCGGATCATGGTCAGGACCTGGCAACATATTCCTGTGGACGGCATCATTTTCCAGGGCACGAGCGAAGTAGACGAGTCCATGCTAACAGGTGAAAGTGTTCCTATTGTTAAAGAGGTGGGTGATAAAATTATTGGAGGGACAATCAATACATCAGGAGTTCTTTATTTTAAGGCAACAAATGTCGGGCACGAATCTACACTTTCCCGGATGATACGCTTGGTGGAAGAAGCTCAATCTTCTCATCCCCCTATTCAAAAGTTTGTCGATCAAGTCTCCGCTATTTTTGTGCCTGTTGTTTTAGTTATAAGTCTTTTAACTTTTGGGGTTTGGTACACAATAGAGCCCTCCTTTCAACATGCGTTGTTGGTTGCTATTTCTGTCCTTGTGGTGGCATGTCCCTGTGCCCTAGGGATTGCGACCCCAACGGCTATTGTAGTTGCTATGGGAACCGCAGCAAAAAAAGGTATTCTTATCAAAAATCTTGAAAGTCTTGAAGCACTCCGTAAAGTGGATCAGGTTGTATTCGACAAGACAGGAACGCTCACCAAAGGAGAATTTAGTCTTACTTTTTCTGATCCCTTTTCCAAAATTCCTGAAGATAAATTGTTCTGCCTTGCAGCCTCTCTCCAAAGAGGCAGCGAACATCCTCTTGCCAAAGCTTTTTTAAAAGCATTTAAAGGCAAAAAATTTATAGCAGTTAAAGATTTTGTCTCCCTGCCTGGCAGAGGAGTACAAGGAACAATGCAAGGTACCCTCTATTATTTAGGATCTGAAAAACTGATGGATGACTATAAGATTCCAGTGCCAATTTCATTTAAAGCAGGACAAACAACTGTTTATTTAGCTACAGGTGGGAATCTTCTGGCTCTTTTCCGCTTTACTGATTTGCCTCGTAAAAAAGCCATTGAAACTCTCAAAACTCTAAGGAACATGGGACTAAAAACAGTGATGCTCACAGGGGATAATAAAGAAACAGCTTATGCTATTGGAAACAAGGTGGGGATCGATGATGTTTTTGCTCAACTCCAACCCAAAGATAAAGTCAACTATGTTAGAGCCCAAGAACATCATCATCACCACATAGCGATGGTGGGAGATGGAGTAAATGATGCCCCTGCTTTAGCTGCTGCAACTGTGGGGTTTGCCATGGGACCAGGCACAGATATCGCTAGGGATGCAGCACCTATCACCTTAATGCGCCCTTCCCTTGATCTCATTCCCCAAACCTTCTTCCTCTCGAGAAAAACTTTCCGTATTATCCAGGAAAATCTTTTTTGGGCTTTTATTTTCAATATGGTAGGAATCGGTCTCGCTGCCTTTGGGCAACTAAGCCCTGA
>Ga0207096_1031_pt2 | contig 21466 bp, 22 predicted proteins | sample Alteio_BWMinHeat_86_FD_153547 | JGI IMG/M metagenome (GOLD analysis project Ga0207096, IMG submission 153547) | Enriched cells from forest soil in Barre Woods Harvard Forest LTER site, Petersham, Massachusetts, United States -... | ecosystem: Environmental > Terrestrial > Soil > Temperate forest >...
ACCATGTCTCTCTTATTTTTCGTGGCGCCATCCTCTAAAAGCCGTATCAAGCGATCACCTGAGCGGTTTTTGAAAATGGCGTCGCGGATTTGCTTTTGGGTTTTTACGCTGAACTCCTGGCCCGCTTTTACGTTCACGCCTATGTCTTTGAGTTCTTCGCTGAGCCTGAATTGAATGTATGGATCGAACGATGAGCCATTGAGGCCGAGCGCATCGAAGAGACGGCCGGTGGCGCTTCGCATGGGCATGTCTTTGATATCATCGAAAGAGTTGGGCAGGCTTTTGTAGTAATTTACGATTTCTTGAAAAGAAAGTTTTGCCTTGTGCATAGCTTCGGGAAAGTAGGTGGGGTGATGGGCTTCGCGCCATTTCACATATTTTTCCCAGTCCTCGCCCTTGAAGTTCTTAGCGATATCCGCTGTGAACTCAACTTTGTCGGCTGGAATTTTTAGGTCGCCCAGGATTTTTCTCGCAGCCAAAACCTTGTGGTGCCCGTCGGAGATGCGAATCAGTCCATCGGGAGATACATAAGACTCCACGCCGCGCTGGAGCTCGCGATGGAGAATCTTCACCACTTCGTCTTTCACAGAGGTGCCTCGGATTTTAGCGACTCCTTCGGCTTCATGGAGCCATTCCTCGGCCTTATTGCTCACTTCAGAAAATCCCCCATAGGCTTGGTCTGGCGCCAAACGATCGAGCTCAACATTCTTTACGTGAGCCGCAGCTAGTTGCACGCAAGATAGGAAGGCGGCAATAACAACAAATAGGACGGTGAGCGCCCACAATGATGCGGTGTTTCGAAAGAGGGATTTCAGCGAATATTGCTTCTCGGGCATATTGGGCTTTATCGGCCGTAGGTTCTCGATTCTAAAGTGAAATGCCCCAAAATCGGCCTAGCTTTGGACGCCTATTTGAAATCGTGTAAAGGGGGGCTGGATAAGGGCTCTCCGCCAATTTATGGTATGAAGCCTCATGCCCAACGAAGCCCTAGCTCAGATCCTGGCTAACATGGCGTTTTTGGCCGAGCTCAAAGACGAAAACCCCTTCAAGGTGCGCGCGCTCGCCAATGCCTCCGGCATCATCGGCGATTTGCCCACGCCCGTAAAAGAGCTGATCGCAAGCGGGGAGATCAAGAAAATTCCCGGTATCGGCAAGGGCACTCAGGCGATTGCGATCGAGTTTAGCGAAAAAGGCACCGTAAGCGAGTTCGAGAAGCTCAAGGAAGGCTTGCCCTCGTCCATTCTTGAGCTCAAAGAAGTGCGCGGGCTGGGTCCGAAGAAAATCAAAACGCTTTACGACCAATTGCAGATCGGCAGCCTCTCCGAGCTTGAATACGCCTGCGAAGAAAATCGTCTCGTGGACCTTAAGGGCTTCGGGGAGAAGACGCAGGCGAGTATTTTGAAGAACATCAAGCAGCTCAGCGGATACCGCGGGAAAGTGATTCTGCCCGTGGCGCTGCAGGAAGCGGAAGAGGCGGAGGAGCAGCTTGGAGGCCTCAAGGGCGTGAAGCGGACGGAGCGCACGGGGGAATTGCGCCGGCACAATGAAGTTTTGGGCTCGATTGATTTTCTACTCGAGGGCGATGCAAAAATTACTGGGGCTTCGCTAGAGAAAGCGGGTTTTCAAATTGCCAGCGACGATGCGTGGGAAAAACCATCCGAGCGGGGGCTGAAGATTCGCGCCTGGCTAGCGGACTCAAGTAACTTTGGCTCGAAATGGGTGGAGACCACCGGCCCCGCGGAATTTGTGAGTGGCTTGGGGAAAATTTCTTCGGCGAAAAGTGAGGAAGAAGTTTTTTCCGGTCACAAAAAAGCCTTCATTCCGCCCGAGTGCCGTGATCTCGGTTTGGTGCCCAAAGATTTACTCAATGAGGCCGATATCCGCGGCGTGTTTCATCTGCATACCGCGTGGAGCGACGGGAAAGACTCGCTCGAGGAAATGGCGTCCGCGGCCGTGAAGCTCGGCTATGAATATTTGGGCCTCAGCGATCATTCGCAGACCGCATTTTACGCCAATGGTCTCGATGAGAAGCGCGTGCTCGAGCAGAAAAAAGAAATCGAAGAAGTGCGGAAAAAGTTTCCGGATTTGCGGATCTTTCACGGCATTGAGAGCGATATCCTCGCCGACGGTTCCTTGGATTATCCGGCGGCCTTTTTGCTCAAAAACTTCGACTTCGTGATCGCCTCCGTGCACGGGCAGATGAAGATGAACCGCGACGACATGACCAAGCGTCTCTGCCGCGCGCTCGAGAATCCGGCCACCACCTGGCTCGGGCACTGGACCGGGCGATTGCTGCTCGGCCGCGAGGGCTTTGACTTCGACGTGGAGAAGGTTTTGAAATGTGCGGCCAAGGAGGGGAAGTCGATCGAGCTCAATAGCAATCCTTACCGCCTTGATATTGACTGGCGCCTGCTTCCGAGGGCCGTCGAGCTCGGCATCTCGATCGGCATTCATCCCGACGCGCACAGCGCGCACGGCTTGGCCGACACTCGCTACGGCGTTTGGATGGCGCGCAAAGCGGGGCTTTCTGCTTCCCAGGTAGTGAACACGAAAACACGCAAAGAGATGGAAGCATGGCTGGCCGAGCGAAAGACAGTTTAGCGGGACGCAAACAAAAAAACAGTGCGGAGCGCCAGCGCAAGGTAAAGGTGATCGGGGACATCCTCGAGCGCGAATTTCCTGATGCCAAATGCGCTCTTCATTACGAGACTCCCGAGCAGCTCCTGTTCGCGACGATTCTCTCCGCCCAGTGCACCGACGTGCGCGTGAATCTGACCACTCCGGCGTTGTTCAAGAAGTATCCGTCGACCAAAGAAATGGCGAAAGCCAAGCCCGAGCAGGTCGAGAAGCTCATCAAGAGCATCAATTTTTTCCGTAACAAGGCCAAGAGTTTGGTGAAGTCCGCGCAGATGGTGCAGAAAGAATTCGGCGGAGAGATTCCGCGCACGATGGAAGAACTCACGAAGCTTCCCGGCGTCGGGCGAAAAACGGCCAACGTAGTGCTCGGCGACGCCTTCGACATTCAGATCGGCGTAGTCGTAGACACGCACGTGAAGCGCCTCACCAACCTGATCGGCTTGGTCGACAGCGAGGATCCCGAGAAAATTGAGGTGGAGTTGATGGAGATCGTGCCGAAAGAACTGTGGACGAAGTTTTCGCATTGGCTCATCCTTCATGGTAGAAAGACATGCATCGCGCGACGCCCGAAATGCGGCGAGTGTCCGATTCGTTCTTATTGTGATTACGGCAGAAAAGGGATTCTTTGATGAGCAGCATTATCCGGTCTTTCGAGCGCACCCCCTCGGATCTTCGTCCCATTACCTTTGAGACCGATGTGAATCGATATGCCGAAGGTTCCTGCCTGGTTTCGTTCGGCTATACCCGCGTGCTCTGCACTGCCTCGGTGGAAAAGAATGTCCCGCCTTTCCTCAAGGGCAAAGGCGAAGGCTGGGTGACGGCGGAGTACAATATGCTCCCGCGCGCCACCCATACTCGCTCCAAACGAGAGCGCGAAAAGGTGGGCGGGCGTACCGCCGAGATCCAGCGCCTCATCGGCAGGGCTCTGCGCGTGGCGATTGATCCTAAGAAGCTCGGTGAGCAGTCTATTCTTCTCGACTGTGATGTTCTGCAGGCGGATGGCGGCACGCGTGTGGCGTCGATCTGCGGAGCCTACGTGGCGCTGGCGCTTGCGATCGGCAAGATCCGCAAGAACGGTGGCATGCAGAACGATCCGCTTCTCCGCTCGGTGGCTGCGGTGAGCGTGGGCATGCAGAACGGGATCCATTTGCTCGACCTCGACTATAACGAAGACTCTTCGGGCGACGTGGACATGAATGTGGTCATGACCGGTGACGGCGGCCTCGTCGAAGTGCAGGGCACGGCCGAAAAGAATGTATTTGCCCGCAAGGATCTCGACGCCATGCTCGAGCTCGGGGCGCAGGGGATCGCGAAGATCTCGGCTCTACAAAAGACGGCCATCGAGCGCGGCCTTAAGGGCTGATTATTTCTTCGGTACCAGAATTGTCTGCGGGTGCACGCCTGGAATATTTGATGGGGCGGTATTCTGGATTTCGGTGGTCTTGGCGCTTTCTTTAGGATCCGGCTTCGTGGCCTCGAAGGCCATGCAGTTCGTCAGGTATTCACGCAGCAGGTATTGTCCGCAGGCGATCTTACCCGCAGATATTTTTGGTGAGAAGCTGTCTGGCTTATTGAGGTCTACCTTGTCGGCGTCTTCCCCATAAGCGGCTTTCACCTTTTCCCAGGCATCGAGAATTTTCCGGCGCATGTCGCGGTAGTCATTGACGTCTTTGGAGCCTTCATCGAAGTCGGCGCCGAAGAGGGGCGTGGGGCAGCCCGCGCTACCGGCCGCGATACGCCGCGGGGTGTCGGCGTCGATGGCCGCGTAGTAGTCGATATGGATCACCGGATCGCAAAGGTCGAATTCGAACTTTTCGCCCTTGCCGCCGGATAAGGCGAATTTCACGGAGCAGATATTTTTGGTAGCTGTTACGGAGCCCATGAAGCCATCGACGTTAAAGGAAAAATCGGCCTTATCCAGGCATGCTTCCCAGTTTTGGGAGGCACAAATGGCCGGAATCGGCAGCAAAAGGCTGGTTAAGAGAAGGATCAATTTCATTTTAATGTTGGACTCCGCCACCGCATTGGCCTTAATTACATAGCAAAGATACCATCAATGATGATCGGGGTATAGCGCAGCCTGGCTAGCGCGTCTGCTTTGGGAGCAGAAGGTCGACAGTTCGAATCTGTCTACCCCGACCAAACTCATCAACTCGTGGTAAAAAGACCTTTTGATCCCAAGGTCCATTAAGAGTTGGCGAGGACAGTAGATAGGGATGGATGAATTGTTTGAAGCGGTTGGCTGACCGACCGTAGGGCGAGGCCCCGGAGTTTACTCCTGGGGCCTTTTCTTTTTCCTCGCGCTGGATGCGATCCATTTCAGCGCCGTCCAATCGGTAGTAGAGATTGAGGCCAGAAGAGTCGAGGGTCATGACGCTAAATACGCCCGCCAATAGCCGCTTCCTCATGGTCGGCTTGGCCTTAACCCACGCTCTATTGAATTCTTCGATGTTCTGTTTGATGACGCTCTTGGCTTCCTTCGGGTCGATGGAATCAGCGAGAAAGTTTTCAATTTCGTCTAGGCGCCTTTTTTGCGCTTTTTTCTCGTCCCCGAGAGCCCGTATCCGGTCCCGGAAAACGTCGTCTACGGTCGGGTCATTGCATTTGGCCTGGAGATCGATGGCCTTTTGAATGTCCGAATCCGACTTTTGGATGGCTTCCGCCACTCGTTGGCGTTCCATCTCTAGGTCTTTGCGCCGGCTCATTACGATCTCCGAAACGTTCGTCTCAATCGTTTCGAGAAAGCCCTGGCGCTTAAGAACTATCGCCAAATGATCGAAAACTTTTTTCTCCAGATCGTCCGCTGGAATCCAGTCAAAAGAGCATCCGATTTCCTTTCCCTTCACACGGCGGTGCACATAATAGCGATGAGCAGACTTTGTGCCGTGGCCAGAGGCGCCCATAAGGGAGCCCCCACATTCCGCGCATCGTAGAGTGCCTGACAGTGGGAAGAACCGTATTGTCTTCGTGGAAAGGCGCTCTCGCTCCCTCACAAGCGAAAAATCAAGGGCTTGTTGCGTGGCTTCCCAGGTTTTCTTATCGACTATCGCTGGCCACGAAGCCGCCACCTGGCGGTAACGTTGCTGTGATTTGACGGATTCGGGATCTTTGGCTTTCATCTTCCTATTCACGTCTCGAAGGCCAGCATAGGCAGGATTGCGTAGCACGTACTGAACGGCATTGCTGGTCCACTTCTTTTCAGTAATGACCAATTTCCCCACCTGCTTCATGGCTTCTCGGCCAGCTTCAGTTGGCTTGATATTGTATTTCTTTTTCTTGTGGAGTTGGCCGGTGTGGTTGAGCTTCGCAGCTGCTTTGGCGCAAGTACCCTCGTCGATAAAGACACGAAAAATTTCCCGAATTTCAGCTGCCTCCGTTTCATTAACCATCAGGCGGGCTAGATCGTCGGCATCGCGGTCGTACCCAAAGAGCACTCGCCCGCCGTTACGGAGGCCACGCATGGCACGTGCGTGGAAGTTGATCGACACCCGCTCCGCCGTCAGTTCTCTTTCAGTTTGGGCAAAGTTAATGAAGCTTCGGATCATTGACTGCCCCATGGCTGTCTCGGTATCGAAGTTCTCTCGGATTGACATGAGTCTAGCGCCGATTTTCGTCAGCTCATCAGCAAGCCGAAGATAATCGAGCATATTGCGGCAAAGGCGAAAATAGTCAGCCACGAAAATCAGATTCACCCTGCCAGAGCGCACATCCCTCATCATCCTCTGGTAGGCCGGGCGATTGGTGTCTTTCGCGGAATAGCCGTCATCTCTATAGTGATCGACTACCTTTCCCCAATTGGGTTCACGGCGGTTACGGGCCTCGACCTCGCCCAGGATGCGATGGCGTTGTGTCTCAAGTGAACCCTCCGAGCGGAGGGCGGCTTCGTCTGTAGAGACTCTTTCGTAAACAGCAATTTTAAGCGGCATAGGAAATTTCTCCCTCTTCCTTTTTCGGGCGGCCTCTTCGGTGAAGATCCGCAACCATGAGACCCAGCAGGTGCTGAACAACGAGGCGGTGATTTCTGGCATTTGGCGAACGATCTGAAACCGGAATCAATTGGACGCGCAACTGGTCAAGGATGGCTTTCTTGCCACCTCTTCCGGTCTTGCGGGGCATGAGGCTCCTAATGAGTTGGATGAACTTATTTAGGTTCATGGCGATTGAGTTCCTCAATAAAGGCCAACGCATTTTTTTTCGAGAGCGAGTCAATATATAGGAGAACCTTCATGGCAAGCCGGTTTGGATTCCGCACTCCATTCTCGATGTTCATCATGCTCCCATATCCTGACAGGCCGAGAAGGTCGGCAAACTGTCCGGGCGTGAACCCGAGGCTTTCACGAATTCGCCGAATCTCACTTGGTTTCAATTTTTGGGTTCCTCATCAATTCAATTTTCATCATTGATGAAGTTCTATGTCAATGGCTTCTTGCTCTTTTTAGTGGCGTGCGCTGGAGCGCACGGCGGCGGAATGAGGGCGCTCAGCTCCGCCGGGAGCGTGCCGGTCTCTTTGGCCCGCTTAAGCAGGGCCTCTAGATATGCGATGCGGTCGAAGTGGGCATGGCGGATTTCCTGGATGTCCTCCTCACCTGCGGATTCGGCGAAACGCCGCAATACCCAGCTGACGATTTGAGGCCGGGTAATTTTCCCGGCGTCGAATCCGTCATTCACCCTAACGGCCACGTCGTCGAGATACCGGCTAGCATCTTGGGAGATAATTACTCGGCGTTGACCGGGACTATCGGAGGTGCCTTTAGCCGTCGGAGCGAGGCCGCGAGCCGATTGATCGCCCCTAAACGGCCCATCGATAGCAGCAAGATTTTTTTCATTTTCACCCGGACCACTTATAGAACTCTCGCCTTCGATGACATCTGGCCGTCCGTATTTGTATTTATTATTACTATTTGAATTATCCATTTTTTCTTTCCCAGCCTGCCACCGCCTTCTGTGTACTGTCACCCGTCAGGAGACCCCTCTCTCACAACATCGTTGGGGGGGAGGGGTCTCCTGCGATCAGGGGGCAGGGTACTCAACGGAAGGCGGTGGCAGGCTGCTGTATTTGTTATTTATTCAATTCAAAATTCGATCGCGCGAAAGTTTTTCGACTAGAGCCTCGGGCTCTAGTGCGGCTCTAGTGAATTGCTGCGCTAATCCGTTTCAACTCCGACTATTTGGGCCAAGGACGTTTTCCCTTCGCTGAGGTTGATGGCAGCGCAGCCTGGATCATTTAGCCAGTCGTCAACGAGGCTGAATCCCACCGCATGCTCCCAAGTGGGAAACCTGACCTCTTTCATGGCCCGAGAAAGCGCATCAAAAATGGTCTCGGAGCGAGCAAGATAGACCAATAGATCGTGACCGGGCTTCCTGCTGTAAGCGCGAAAAATGGCGCAATACCGCTTTGGGCTTTTCTTCGAAAGCTCAACTTCGATGGCGACCAGCTTCTTGCCCTTTGGTCCGCTTAACTCCAGAAGCAAATCCGGGAACTTCACGGCGGCGGCATCGCGAAAAGAACGGTTCCAGCCGAAGAAATGTCGCTTCTGTTCTGCCTCGGTCATGTAGGACTGGATCACGCCTTGCCGCTCCAAGGTGAGCGCAATCCTCGAGCAAGTCTCGTCATGATCGAGCTGGGAGATATAGGGAGGGGATGCGACGGCCTCCCCAACCATGCGCCTCACCATTTCGTTTTTTCGGTTTGGCACGAGCACATCTCCCGCCCGGCTAGATGGATGGAGACGAAAGTATCCGCGCTCTGTGAATGAGCGCCATACCTTGTTCTTCCAGCTCTTTGCCCCCTTCGCAAAAAAGTCGAGCCAGAGCTGGCGGCTTAAAAAACCGCTCTTAGCAGCGAAGGCTATCTCGGAAGTAGGAATATGCCTCATGGGCCTCCCTGGAGGTCTACCTTCCACTCAAAGGCAGGCCGTGAAAGGAAATGGGTTCCAACCGAAGAGGGTGGGCTGGTTCCCATCGCCCAAGCGGCGGTATACTGGGTTAAGACAAACATTTGGTTCTCCTTTCTTGAGAACTCCTAGGGCACGAAGCGTTCCAGTCTCAAGTGCCCTTTAATTCAATAGAGCGCGATTCGTCTCAAATTTGAGAAAATCGTCGTCTCAAATTTGAGAAAAATCTCATTTTTGAGACGAGCGGAATTCAAAACAAAGACCGTCAAATTTCAGGGTTCCCCCTAATATAAATTGCAAGGCGTGCCAAAGTTGGCCCCCAGGTGAGTTAAGTGAATGAAGAAAAAAGAGAATCGTCCCAAATTCTAGTTTTCGGGCGGAGCAAAAACCTTCAAGAAATTTGAAAGAATAAATTCGGAATGCTGTCTTTTCATGGACTTCGGGCATTCAGGATATTTGAAAGTTTTCAGTTTTTTTGAAGAGTGATTTTTATTGAGGAATTTTCAAATTATTTGAAATGCCCTGACCCTGGATAGGTAACGTGCATGAGTCACGATCCGTGGAGGAGAGTCCTCTCATGGCCATTGGTACCGGCGTAGTGCGCACGGAGGATCTGGATGTTCGGTCTTATCAGAAATAAGAAATCAATACGCCGATCGCGCTCAAGGGAGTGGATGACCACCTTAATGGCATCACTTGATTACGGCGCGGAGCCTGAATTTGGGGATCGCTCATAAACGGTGCCTATTCAATTCCCCTAAGTTGGCTGTGCAGAACCCCGCGTTCCGAGTCGATCATCAATGCAATCAGCTTATCGGGGTTCAAGCGGTACATGGATACAAGGGTTCTCAATTTTTTAAGAGGCGGAAGTGAAATCCCACGTTCAAAATTTGAAATGAACTGAGAAGACGAATATTCAAGCGCCAAGCTTACTTCCATTTGAGTGAGGTTTGCTTTGCTGCGGCCGTATTTTAGATATTCTCCTACATCGGCGTAATTGCGTTTAGTTGCAAAGGCTCTATTTTTTCCGCAACTGCATGGAGCCCATTCCAGGTTTTTCCCTGAAGAGCGGGGGCCGGAATTTTCACGGCGGCGAAACAAGGTGTATTCATGGTTCGATTTTCGCATTTTTCAATTCTCCCGAAAGACAATATCGGAAAGTTTTTAACACGCAAGGGATCGAGAAAGAAATGGGCCAAGAGGATATTTCGAATCTAAGCTCCTGCCGGAATCCGAAGGCTTTTTGCGTCTTTATGTACATTTTGTTTTCGTAAATATACGCGAATGCAAGATTTTCAAGTGGCTATGTAATGTAATCCGATACATTCTGGCAAATTTACACGGCGTACGCGCGTTACTTAAGCGAGTTAAGGGGGGCGCGTTACGGGAAAAACATTTTCTAAAAAATTTGTCTTTGGAAATTTTCAATCTGCGTGCCTATCCTAATGCCTCGCCGGTTGAAATTGGTTGGCGAAAAATTTTCGAAATGGTTTTTGAATTGATTGCCCAAGGAGGGCCCCGTGAAAAGTGTGGTACGCGCGTCGGTAGCCGGTCTTTTTCTTTCTTCCCTTTTTCTCCAAGGAACGGCTCACGCCTCTTGGGCTGATTGTATGAAATCAGAAGGGGGCCCGAGCGCGCTCTGCTCTTCTTATGATTTCGCTCTTCCGGTAAATATTTCCGCGTCCGCAGGAGCTCTTGCCTTGACCGTATCCGGTACGGGATCAAGCAGCGCGATTCTGGTTCCGCGCGATACCACTGCAAACAGGCCCGCAGGAATCGGGGGACTTTTAAGATATAATACCGATTTGGGCCAGTTCGAAGGATATGCGGGCGGAGTATGGGGTTCTCTTGGAACGGGGAGCAGCGGTTCGGGCACTGTGACGAGCGTTGGTCTTGCTTTGCCCTCCATTTTTTCTGTATCCGGCTCTCCTGTGACCACGTCAGGGACCTTGACCGCTTCCTTGGCTAGCGAAAGCGCGAATTCCGTTTTTGCGGCTCCCGACGGCGCAAGCGGCGCTCCCTCGTTCCGCGCGCTTTCTGCAAGCGATGTTCCTAGCCTTGATGCTTCTAAAATTGCCTCGGGCACGATCGCAGCTTCTCGATTGGGCTCTGGCTCTGCTGGCAGCACGACTTTCTTGAGAGGCGACGGCACGTGGGCGGTACCGAGCGGTGGAACCGGTTCCAGCCAGTGGAGTAGCGACACGGGCGGAATTGATTATGCGGCTGGCGCAGTGGCCATCGGAACGACAGCTCATTCCAATGGCAAGCTGAACGTGGTGGGCAGCACGGGCCAGTACGGTGTCAGGGCGATTTCGGGCGACTCATCGACTGGGGGAGTTATCGGCTGGTCTCAGGACAGCGGCTCTTGGGCGAGCCTTGGCCACGCCAATAGCTATGGAATTTACGCCCAAAGTAACGTCAATGGTGGAATCGGGATCTCCGGTCAAAATACAGTTTGGGGATCGCAGGGGGGCCTTGGCTGGACGTCTTATGGAGTGATTTGCATAAGCGGACTTTGCGGCGGGGCGAACAATTGGTCTGCGTACTCAGATGAACGCCTGAAGGGGAACGTGCGGGAACTAAATCCTACTGACGGAACTACCGCCATCATGAAGCTCCATCCCGTGCGTTACCGCTGGAAAGATAAGAATCAGGACAAGCTAAAAGGCGAGGAAATTGGTTTTCTTGCGCAGGAAGTAGAAAAGGTTTTCCCGGAAGCTGTGAATACTGTGGGCGACGTAAAATTTGACGACGGTAGCGGTCAACAGGTGATTCACGATGCGAAAGCCCTCAGCTATTCCGATCTTGTAGTGCCGCTCGTGAAGTCGGTGCAAGAGCTACATCAGAGGCTTCTCCGCGCCGAGGCTCAAAACCAAATGCTTAAGACCGAGCTTTGCGCAGGAAATCCGGCTTCTCCGATCTGCCTGTAATAGAAAAAACTTTTTAACTGATTTGAATTCGATTCCTTGATCGAAAGGCGGAACTCGCGTGCTTCGTTTAATATCTTTGGCTGGTTTGTTCAGGGCTCTCATTTTGGTGGCTGCGTTAACCGTTATCAGTCCGTTAACGGCAAGCGCAGTTACCTATGATTTTACGCAACTTGCTACTGGACTCCACACTACTTGGCCGTTCCCAAATGTCCCGGGATTTGAATTCTCACAATTCAACGTTTACCCTTGTACTACCTTCAACAATGGGGTTCCATGCTCCGGTAACGCAGCAGACTCCTTCGGGCTTGGAATTGATTATAATGTCAATACTGTGAACTCTGTCACAGCAAGATTTTTTTGCGGACAAACTTTTGGCTGCGGAAATTTTAAATTGGCAATTGGTTATTTTGACGGGAGCTCTGATGTCTGGAACAATCCGGCGCCAAATTCTGGTTATTTTGAGGTTACTCTCAATGCCAATCCATCGAAGCAGGTTGACAGAGCTTTTTTCGTTGGAAGCCAAGGTTTAATCGCTTCTCTTTCGATTTCTTATACTCCTGTTGGATATCACGCGCCGGTAATTACGCTGGGAAATGACTTTTCCACGAGCAATCCCGCAGTTTCGGTCAGCGCCACCAGAACCGATAGCGGCACTCCTCCCATAGTCAGCTACGCATGGTCACTTACAAAGCCCGCGGGTAGCAACGTCACGGTGCCCGCGTCAACCACGGCAAGCAGTCTTTCACGAACATTGGACGTGCCCGGCGCTTATACCTTTTCCGTCACTGCCAATGATGGAATAGGCAATTCAAATACGGCCTTCCAGACTATCACGTTTACTTCTCCGACGGCCCCTCCTACCTTGCCGCCGCTTGCGTCGGGCATCCAGGATGGCTCGGGCAATGGCATCAATTCAAAATGCCCGACGTGCAACCCAAAGCCTGCAGTTGATTCAGTTACCAATCCTGTGAACGTGGCGAACGGCGCCCTCTGGCACGAAACTACTGATTTTTCGATTCCGGGTCAAACTCCGGACACGGCGCTTTCATTTACTCGAACGTACGTTGCGATGACGGCAACGTCAGCGGGGGACCTTGGGTCCAACTGGCGGCATAATTTTGAAACGTCTCTCTATACAAGCGGCAGTAATATTATTTGGGTCGATGAGGCGGGAGCGCCGTGGACATTTACGGCTCAAGGAAGCACATTTGCTGTCCCTACGGGGATTACGGCAAGCTTTGCGAAGTTTTCGGATCACTTTGAGCTTAAGAAGAAAAACGGAACCATTTATGTGTTTTCGATTCTAGGAAAACTCCAGTCGATTACCAATGCGCACGGAGTTGCTCTCACGATGACCTATGACGGAAATGGAAAGCTCGCGAGCGTGACTTCGCCGCTTGCAGGAGCAATGAGTTTTACGAGAAATGCAGCTGGGCAAATCGCAACGGTTACTCGCGTGCGCGATAATCTAATCTACACTTATTTATACGATTCAAGTGGCCATCTGACAACGGTTACAGACTTTGCGGCAAATTCTTATCAGTACACCTACGTGAGCAGAAGAAAAAACAAGAGCGCACAAGGATTGCTCGCATCGATTACGGACCCATTGAATCGCACGCTTTCTTTTTCCTATTACTCAAATGGAAAGATCTACCGACAAATTGAGGCGGGCGGCGGCACGCGGTCGTTTCTCTATGGCAACCAAGAAACCATCCTTACTGACGTTGATGGTTTGACCTATCGTTATTTTTTCGACGCAAATTTTCACACCATTCAGGAAATGCTGCCCGACGGTACGTGCATTTACAATACATGGACGAATGGGCGTTTGATGGCAACAAGAGTGGAAAACAGCGGGAATACCTTGTTTGACTACGACGCCAACGGAAATATCAAATCCATTCAGCGCCCGGAAGACTCTGGCCCAGTGTTGATCACTTACGATCAAACGTTCAATAAGCCAATCCTTATTCAGCCGATCGTGGGCGCTCCAACTCAGTTTACTCTCAACTCGACAAATGGAGACGTTACGCAAGTTGCGCGCAACGGAATGTCGCTCGCCTTTACGCGCGATACTTTCGGAAATATTCTCTCGATTACTAATGGGAGAGGCACTTACACGAATCAGCGAGACCCAAATACCGGGCTCCTCACTCAGGTGTTTGACCTCCATAACACTGAGACGAGAACATACGATTTGAGAAATCGCCTCTCGACACGGAGTTTTGCGAGCGGACGCATTCTGACTTACACATTGGACAACTTTGATCGCGTGGTTAATATTGCGGACAACAATGGCCCAAGCGTAGCCAGTACGTTCGACGCTATGGGCAGGCTTATTCAGCGCACTGTGAGTGCGGGAAGCGTTTCTCAAACCACAAGCTTCCAATTCGATAGCCATGATCGGCTCACCCAAATCACTGATCCCCTCAATCGAATAACCACGTTCACTTATGCCGCCGATCGTATCATCGACAAGCCGATTTCGATCACTGATCCGGCCGGAAGAAACACTTATTTTGTTTATGACAAGCGTCATCGTCTCGTACAAAAGACGGATGCTATGGGTGCGGTGACTCAATACGCATATGATAGCCGAAGCAATCTCGTCTCAGTGACGGACGCGAACGGCAACTTAACGAGCTACTCGTTCGACGGAAACGACAGGAAAATAGGAGAGACCCGCCCAAGCGTGGCTGGAAACTCATCGGCCGTGCGAACTCAAACTTTCTCCTATGACGGAGCGGATCATTTGCTCCGGGAAGTTACTCTATCTGTAGCGACGGGCGGCGCGAATAGAGCGATCGTGAATTCTTACGACCTGTTCGATCGATTAGTAGAAAGAAAAGTGCAACGGGAAGGAACCAGCACGACAATCGACGACGATTCAACTTTTGCTTACGAAAATCAGCTCGATGCCAACTTGCTCAATGGCGCTATTAACGGAGTCGCTTCCCTGAGTTTCACCAATGAGTCGGCTCCGCCATTCGCGGAAACCGGCTTTGCCGTGGCAGCCGCGCAAAGCGGGAATCCTCTTGGCTTGATCACTGGAACTTTTGGCATTACGCGAGACGTGACGGGAGAAATAGCGTCCGTCTCAAAAGACGTCACTCCACTCTACAGCAAACAATACGACTTCGCTGGGCGCCTCAAAGTTGTAACGACGCCTGGCGGCTTTTCTTCAGCCATAGGCTATGACGGGCTCGGAAGAAAACAGTCAGTCGTTCACAGCGACGGAAGCAGCGGGTCCTTCAGTTCGGATTTGCTTAACCGGATTACAAGCGTCTCCTGGACTGGGCCGACGCCGATCTCAGAAAATCTTAGTTTCGACTTAGCTGGGAATGTCACCACTCTCGGAAGAGAAGGTGGTTCGTCCTCGACTATCGCATCCGATGCCGTCGACCAAATTGTAACTAGTTCGGGAACCTACAATAAAAATATCGGATACGATTTGGTTGGAAATAGAATTTCGGGAAGCGATGGTCCTGGAAATGTCGTCTCGAATTTCCTGATCAGCAACGGGACTACTGCCTTTCTTGCCGACGCCGACGGATTCGGTGACACTATAAAAGAAACCTCCGGGGCGATCGTGAAGAACTACGCTTATCGGGCGGACGATCTTCTGAATTCTGTGCAAACTGGGACAACCCAATCGGCCTACTACTTCGATGCCCTCGGGCGGCGAGTGGCAAAGATCATTAACCAGGGTGCGCAATCAATCAACCAGAGCTATGTGTATCTAGGCCAGGAAAATAGAATTCTGATGGGCCAGTCGGTTGATGGAATCCCCACTACGTACATCGACGGACAAGGTGTCGATGAGCATCTGGCTGAAGTCAAGGGTGGAGTCGGTAAGGGCTATGTAACAGACCATCTCAGCTCAGTGCTCAACGGAGATGCTGCCGGTGCTTCCCATGCATTTGGGTTGTTTGGGGAAACGACGCCGGTAAGTATTTCGCCTTCTTCTAGTCCCGTGATGTATGGCTTCGCAGGAAGGGAATTCGATCCGGAATCTAGCCTAAGCTACAATCGAGCTAGGTCATTCAGTCCGAATGAGGGCAGATTTCTCTCGCAAGACAGGCTTGGGTACCGGGCGAGAGACCCCAACTTTTACAGATATGTCAAAAATCGACCCCAAGTAAGGCGAGATCCTTTCGGCTTTGATGATATGGGCTTCGATTATGGCTTTACGCCTTGGCCAGATTCCCAGTCTGTGATCATTCAATCTGAGATCGGTGGAGCCGCAACTGCCGGCGGTACGGTGGTCGTAGGGATGACTGTAGTTGCAGGAACTGCAATTTTGGGAGGGGCGGCGGCTGCCACTTGTCCAGCTATAGTTGTAAGCAGTGCGAAAGCACTAGCGGATGCTTGCGCTAAAAATCTGACGACCTGTACGGCCGCAATAGAAGCGGCTGGTCAAGAGGCCGTTCAGCTTGCCACAGGCGAGTCTACTCCATCTGAAATGACAGGGACTCCGGCAGACGTCATTTTAACAATGGGCCAGTTGCTTCAAAACATGAAAAATGCTTACGGAGATTAAATCGACATTTCCTGCGGTTCGGAAATGAAACTCTCGATGGCTTGCTTCAATTCGAGAAGCCGAGGACTATCGCTCGTGGCAATTAATATTTTTCTTCCATCCGCCAGCTGAGCGAAAAGACTTGATGCAAATGAGGCGGGACCCTTTGAAATTTCAAATTTTGTAAACTCAGTTTTAGAATATTCCCTTGAGCTAAAAGTGAATCCCAAGCAATAGATTTTGATTCGGCTTGAATTTCGAGTCACCTTCCATGGCGTGCCGGAAATCAAATCTCTCAGAGAAGCGTTGATAATTAAGGCTAGAAAATATGCGAGAATTAAAAGAGCCAGGGTCACCAAAAACCATACGCATGCGTCTATGGATTCGGAAAAGTTATATTGCATATTGTAGAGCGATTCTGACCTTATGAATCCGATTGGAAAAACGTCAATGCCCTTATATACCAAAAAAATAAACCCAATTAGTTCGCAGATTAAAAAAAAGCAAAGGACGGCAAGTGACTTATGCGGGTCTGTTGGGTTCTCAAAAAGCGTGGTTTCCATATTGCAGTATAGGTTCTCTGAATAGATCAATTGTAAAAAGAGTATCAGGCATCTTCTACTGTCGGCAATACATCAAATTTCCGCAAAAAAGTTATTAGCGTGTCCAATGTCAGCGCTTTTTTTGTGAAAGGAATCCATGCATAAGCCACTTTTGGTAACTATTGAGAATGCTCGAAAGCTGGAGCTGGCAAGAAAATCGCGAGCGGTTCTTAAAAAGAATCGTAAAGATGGACCTTCCAGTCCTGTTGGTATTTTTACGGCCGCACAAAAAATTGCGTCTATAAAAGGCGGGAAATGTCGCTCTGAAAAATTTTCTGACCGTTTCTCATCTCTGGAGTGGGAGTGCCCGGATGGGCATCGATGGTTTGCAAAATCTATTTCCGTAAAAAATGGTATTTGGTGTAAGGAGTGCCGCAACAACCAGAGGCTCAAAGACGCTAAGGAGATTGCGGTTGCATACGGGGGCACCTGCTTGTCGAATGGCGTGAATGCTTGCTCCAAGCTAGAGTGGAAGTGTTCATTGGGGCACGTATGGTTTGCGACTCACGCTCAAATTCGCAGTGGCCAATGGTGTCCTGACTGCGCGGGGGAGGAATCTCTGGGATTGACCAGGGCGAAAAAGTTCGCTGCTGACAATGGCGGCGAATGCCTCACTAATAAATATCAAGGCATAGACGAACCCCTTCATTGGCGGTGCTCGGCCAAGCATGAATGGAAGGCGAATTATCTAAAAGTGAGCCGCCGAAAGAGCGGCTGGTGCCGAGAGTGCCGAAAGAGTGAAGACGCGGCAGCAAGGCTTTTGACTGAGACCAGGCCCTGTCGCCTTGCACTTGCTGGACGGGATCTGGACGGCCTAAAAACGCAAACGTATACGCCTTATTCAATATCGAAGTTGCACAGGATCATAAAATCAAAGGGCGGCATTCTTGCGAGTCGTCCGGATATGCCGGGCTTCCTTGGATATGAGCTACGGGTATTCTGCCAGGAAGGGCACGAATTTCGGGTCGACGTTCTCAATATTTTCAGAGGGTACTGGTGTGGCGAATGTGAGCAATCCGAACTTGCAGCCAGTGGAAGTGCTGGTGCGATTCAAGCCCCTGGCGTCAGTATGGAGCGCGGCGGTGGAATCACGAGCAGGTAAAATTTAATCGCGCACGGAACGCCAATCCGGACACAGGTAAAATGGAGCGAAGAGGAATTAATTTTTGTGAGCCTTTGAGGGAAAATCAATATGTCATGCAAATATTTAAAATCCGAGCACCAGGACATTCCAGTGTTAGGTGGCGAAAAAGTGCGCCATTCGAGATTTACGTGTGACCTAAAGCAGCAATCCGAAAAAATTAAGCTACAGATATACACTGAATTATTTAGTCGCGGCCTTGAGGGGAGTTTTGTTACTGTGGATTGCCCCGTAGCCCGGAAAGGCGAGTGGGCCCAATGCCCATTTTATAAGCCAAGGGAGCGCTAGTGAACGGACAGGCAACTGATGTTGGGCTAAGAACCATGGACCTTTTGACTATTGCAGCGATTTTTCTTTCACCTGTGGTCGCGCTCCTCGTATCAGTTATTCATCAGTCTTGGAAAGAAAAGAGAGATCGGAAATTTTTGGTTTTTCTCACGCTTTATTCGACTCGTCACAAGGTGAGCGGCAATGAAGAATATGTGAAAGCGCTCAATGCCATTGACGTCGTTTTTAATGAGTGCGCTGCGGTGCGCGCCAAGTGGAAAGAGTACTACGAGCTTCTGAATCAGCCGCAATCTGCTGCCATCTGGGCTGACAAGTATGCCGAATTGCTCAGAGCCATCGCCAGGGATATCGGCTATAAAAATGCGATCGATCATCAGGATCTAAATCGCGTTTATGTTCCACAGTGGATGTATTCGCCAGATCGGTCCGCACAGCATGACGGAACGTAAAGTTGAAAGCGGGGGTGATTGCACAGGTTTTTATTCCAAAGTCTCATCTGTGCCGGATCGGCAATTGAAAGGGGCGACCCCACTTCGAGGACTGCGAATCCTTGAGAAGTCGAAGCTGTGCCACGCGCACGCTATGCACGAGGCGAGGAAGCTGTCCGGCAGCGGCTGCAGTGAGCGTGATGATGAGGGCGGTTTCGATTAGTCTGCTGAGCATGTTTATTTCCTTTTTGTGCTTGGGTTGGTTTTCTGTCTTTGAGGGATGGAGCGGACGATGGAATGGTCCCAGCGCTTGGCGGAGCGGGGACGGACCTTATGGCTATTGAGATGCTTGGCGATGGCGTTGAGGGACTTGCCCTCGGCCTGAAGATCAACGATCTGCTGGACGACTCTCTGTTCCTTAGTGTCCTCGAAGAGCTTTCCGTGGTGGCAGTAATAGCCGTAAGGCGCGATCCCGATGTGGCGTACGGCTGCCCGGTGGAGAACCCTCATGCGGTCACGGTTGGTCGGGCGGAGATCCACGCCATGTTTGATGAGTGTGCGGCGGATAATGGAATTGCCGACGTTAAGCTCACGAGCAATTTCTCGCAGGGAGAGTCCATTACTGTATAAGGGGGCCGCTTTTTGAAAAATTCCCTGCTTGCTGTGATGAAAGATTTCAATCTTATCGAAGGCTTGAGGGATTCCATGAGTCGATGAGTTACCCCGACCAAACTAAAAAACCTCGCGCTAGGGCGAGGTTTTTTAGTTTCATGAGTTTTCAAAAATTGCCGTTGCGGCGAATTACTTGAAATAACTTCCGCTGCAGCGAGCTTTGCGGCCGTCGTTATTGCTGTCGCTGTCTACGTTGTAATGCATGATGCCGTATCCATCAGTGTACAGAACCAGCACGTTGCCTGGGACGAACATCTGTCTGCAAACTACTTCTTCGCCCTTGCTGCGGCTTTCTCTGCAATCCAACTGGCTATCCGAAAGGCCACGTATGGTGGCGGAGGTAATTCTTCCCTCAGAATCTGCATGGAATTCGTACGTTGCTTCTTCGTTGGAGCACTTTGCCACTACGTCACTGCGGTTTCGAGCGGCCTGAGCAGTCGAAATCGTAATTAATGATGCCAGCGACAAAAACATTACCTGAAAACAAAACTTATTCATGTTCGTTCCTCTGTGGGGGCCTTGACGGTTCGGCCAAGTTTAAGAAAAAATCCGTTATTTAATTGCGTCCGGAAGATTTAACGCCACGCGTCATAATTGTCAAGAATTAAATAAACCCAATGCCATCTGGCTCAAACTGGCCAGGAAGTGGCTTGTGTCTCTACTTTTTGAATACTTCTAGCAAAAGGTCATATCAGTTCTTCAGTATTTCGAGCGGAGCGAGCGACCGATCCTTGTCGTCGAAAAATGGGTTAGGTCGTTTCCAACCCTTGAGTTGCATTCTGCAGATCTGGCGAATGATGACAAAAAACCACTTGAGAGGAAATCTTTGGGATGTGCCAAGCGGTAAAGGTGGAATTCCACTTTCCCCATTTGCGCGGACATAAACAGGGCCCAAGCTTTCACGATCCGCCAAGCTTAACCGTTGCGTAATTAGACCGATATATCCGGCCTTACTAGAAAGCGAATTAGCAATCGGCGAATTGCAACAACTCGAAAACCATCTAAAAGTGCCTGACTCTGGGGTGAGCTTATTTCCGCGAACGTTTTCGAAACCCCTCGTAAAAGTAAAGAGCTTCGGAAACACAGGGACCCCTTCCGTTCCACCATTTTTATCGAGCACCTGGTCTGCTTTACCAAGGAATTGGGCGTAATTCTGACAATCCTTACACATGCAAATAAAGCGCAATCCAACTAGCTCTTCTGAATTGAGAATCTCCCCTGCCACCGAACCGCATTCGCAACTAAAATTCATAAATCCCCCATCTCTAAATTCCAACATGTGCCACCAAGCCTGTCTATCGGGGCAAGCCCCGTGGAGGGGGCTTGCCCAGTAAAGCGCACTCGCACTTTACGGTCGCCCGAATTCCATGTAAGAAAGCGTCGGCACTAATTGAATGTGGAGATTTCCATGCGTATCCTAAAGCTTTTTATTTTCTGCCTTTTCCTCTTCACTGGATTGGCAGCCCATGCGCTCACGCCAGCCGAGGTGCGTTCCAGCTACTACGCATGCATGAATTTCCTAAAGATGAGCCCAGCCAAACAATTGGTGGTTGCCCGGCGCACGCAATACACCCTTACCCAGATACGCTGGGCCTGTAACGAGCAGAAACGCGTGGGGTTGTCTGGCCTCTTGAAAAACGAACGTGAATACCAGCGCTGCCAGCGCGGTGGTTGCCAATCTCCCTCTAACGGCTCCGACGATTCTCGAACCTGCGTCTCAAGCATGCAGTGCCGAGGTTCGGGTGAAAATTGTCTGAATGGCACTTGTCAGGAAGTGAACGGCGCGAATCATTGCGGCTCCGGCGGCCTTTCCTGCACCTCGGGGGAAACTTGCATGGACGGCGTCTGTAAGTAGCGAGCGCAAATAAGCAAAATTGTTTGCGTTTAGGGCCGCTGACAGCGGCAAGCCTGCACTTTACACGAATAACGCATCGTGTTAAAAGGTGCCTTAAATCAAATCAAGGAGAACTTATGAAAAATTTCAGCATCTTGTTTCTAGTTATCGCCTCTTCCTCCCTCGCCCTTTCGTCTGTAAGTCACGCGTTCGTTCAAGAGCTCGCTTCTTGCTCGACGGCCGATGGGAAATATCAAATTTCGGTCCAAGACAACCAAGGTACTGGTCTTAATCGCGCGTCGAATGTTTCCGCAGAAATTACCAATTCCAGAGGCAAAGTGGTCGGTTCTTACTCGGTCGAGCTAGCCACTGGACCTAATTCTATCAGCTGGGGTCGTATGCATTATCAAGACGTCCAGTCTGAAGGAAAAGTATTTCTCCTCTCCGGGCCGTCCACGAATGTCCGCGAATACAGCCTCCGCGCGCGCATCAATGGTGGCGAGGTTTCTGAGGATAAC
>Ga0207096_1046_pt1 | contig 21426 bp, 18 predicted proteins | sample Alteio_BWMinHeat_86_FD_153547 | JGI IMG/M metagenome (GOLD analysis project Ga0207096, IMG submission 153547) | Enriched cells from forest soil in Barre Woods Harvard Forest LTER site, Petersham, Massachusetts, United States -... | ecosystem: Environmental > Terrestrial > Soil > Temperate forest >...
TATTGTGGATACTTGCTTATGATGCTGCTGATAATGGAAGCAGTACCAGTAAAGATTTGGTTGATGAAAGAGATGCTATTGACACGCCTATTTTTGATAAATTGACGATAGTCATTGGTGACATGATTCCATGGACACCAAAGACTGCAACTGATATAAACCATTTCGGCATGCACGAAAGAGCTGATGGTAATTCTACTCGTACTGTGGTAGGCAATGCGCCTTCTGCGACAATTATCAGTCAATCGCATTTAGCTTCAAAAGTTAAGGCAATAGACCCTCTTCATCCTAATGCTGCGAAATTGCCTGATGGAGTTTTCTTAGTTATCTGGACAGGATATTTAGTAACAACTCCTGCTGTTCCAAATCCTGCTCCTGTTTTATTAGGATGGTCAGCTTCGATAGATGCAAACCTTGCATTTCCGGCTTTATGGCTCAAACAAGATGCAATGATTGAGGCTTATTATGTTGATAAACATCATAATAAAAGCCTGGTGGCTGCGCCAATTCCGATAACTGTTATATAATTTCAGGGATCAAGGATTAGAGATAGGGATTAGGGTAATTCTAACACCAATCCCCAATCCCTAAACCTGTTTATGCCTGAAACACCCCGTCACATGGTCGTTCACCATCCCTGCCGCCTGCATGAAAGCATAACAAATGGTGGTGCCGACAAATTTGAATCCCCGCTTGATTAATTCCTTACTCATGGCATCGGATTCGGGCGAACGGGAGAGTATCTGGCTTTGGTCTTTTATTTTATGATTGATTGTTTTTCCTTTTGTAAACTGCCAGATGAATTTATCGAAGGAACCAAACTCTTTTTGAATTTCGAGGAATGCTTTTGCATTGCCAACCGTGGCATGTATCTTAGCTTTGTTTCGGATGATTCCTGCATCGTTTATTAAGGCAGAAATCTTTTTGTCATCGTACTTTACAATTTTCTTAGCATTGAATTTATCGAATGCTTTTTCAAAGTTTTCGCGTTTGTTCAATACCGTTGACCAGCTCAAGCCTGCCTGGAAAGCATCGAGGACGATATATTCGAACAATAAATTATCATCATGAACCGGAACTCCCCATTCCTTATCATGATACGCCATCATCTTTTCACTTGATAAACACCATTTACATCTTACTTTTTCCATAGATTTATTAATTTATAATTTTTCTGCTATTTCTTGAAACATATCTATCCATTTCACCTTTCCAAATCGTTTTCCCAATCGAACCATGATGATATTTTTTGATGGATAGACATAAATATACTGACCGAGAAAACCATCGGCATAGAAATCTCCATCATTCGGAGAGGCATGCCACCATTGATAACTGTACCACCAAACTGAATTATTAGGAGAATTGATTGTGGATTTCATCACCCATTCCATTGGCACAATCTGTTTGCCATTCCAATTGCCTTTGTTCAGATATAATCTGCCGAGTTTTGCAAAATCTCTTGCTCTTACATTAAGGCAGCAGAAGGTTTTCTCTAATCCGTTTTTCTTTTTATCCAAACTCCATGAGGCATCGAATTCCATGCCAATAGGAGTCCAGATTTTCTCTTGAAGATAATCGGTAATGTGCTTTCCGGTAGCTCTTTCCAATATCAAACCTAATAAAAGAGAATTGATGCTTTTGTATTTGAAACCTTGCCCAGGAGGCTCCTGAATCTTTAAATTCTTAATCATCCGCATTTGATTTCTACCATAGTAAAGATTGGCTACATGACTGAAGGGGGAATAATAGTTTTCGCTGCTTTTGATACCCGATTCCATCTGCAGAAGGTCTTTGATGGTAATCTTTTCGAAGCCACCTTTGTTTTTTAATTCAGGAATATAATCGGTTATCGGCTGCGATTCATCCTTTATAAAACCCTCACCTTTTGCTATTCCCAATAACATCGAAATGACAGATTTAGCCATTGAAAATGATGGAACAATGGAGCTGTCGGTATAATCATGATAATAATTCTCATACAATATACTGTCGTTTCTGATGATGAGAAACGCAACTGATTTATTCTTTGAAACTAGGTCTTCAAATGAGTTAAAGCCTTTTTCCTTTGCCTCATTTTTCAATACTTCATTTGCTACTGGATTATTTATACCCTCATGGAATTGATAAAATGGCTTGGATGCTTTTAAGGGACGAGAAGGAAATATCTTATAATCTGTAATATCCGCAAAATTATACCAAATAAACCTTCCGAGAGTACATGAAGATGCGGAAAAGATTATAATTATCAGGAATAATTTTAGAAGGATATTTGACCTGAAATACCTCATTCCTTGCTCTTGAATTTAGCTTCAAATCCTTGAATGATATAAAAATAGATGCAACGAGCATATCGAAAGGTCACAGGAATCATGATGACCAATAGAATTGCATTTACAATTAGAAACTGCCAGGTAACCCATCCCCAGATAAGATACATCCACAAATAATTAAATACCGAAAAAGCAACGGTGAGTCCATAACTGACATACATTGCTCCCCAATAAAACCCCGGCTCAGGACTGAAATCTAATCCGCATACAGGGCATTTATCTGGCATTAGTGCCATGGTTTTATATGGATAAGGATAAGGTTTTACGAACAACTTACCACTTCGGCATCTTGGGCAACGTAAGGTTAGGATAGAATAAATAACAGAATTAGATTTTGTCATAATATTAAAAGTTAATTGTTTTGCAAAGATACATAACGCATTAGGATTAATTTAAATAATTGGATTGAAAAAGGGCAATAATAACAATTTTACCCTTTGCTATGCTAATAATGCGTATCTTTGCGCCATTAAATAATTTAAATATATAAAAAAATGAAAACTGGAGTAGTAAAATTCTTCAACATGGGGAAAGGTTTTGGGTTTATCACGGTTGATGGAACCGGAGAAGATGTGTTTGTGCATCAAAACGGTTTAGTTGATCAGATCTCTGATGGCGACCTGGTTTCCTTCAACATTGAGCAAGGGAAAAAGGGTCCTAATGCTGTTAATGTAAAAAGACAGAAATAAATAATATTTATTTGCCTTATTGGAAAAGCCTCTCGAAAATCGAGAGGCTTTTTTATTTACTCCCTTTTATTGTGATGTGTTTAGAATTTATACAAAAAAGTTAATAAAAGCCTTGCGCATTAGAATTATTAGTATATTTGCGCATTATTAATTACTAAATTTAAATAAAAATGAAAACTGGTGTAGTAAAGTTCTATAATTCCGTAAAGGGATTTGGCTTTATCCGTATCGACGGAACTGAAGAAGATGTGTTTGTTCACATGACGGGTCTTGTTGATCGAATTCGTGACAATGATCACGTTTCCTTTACCGTAGAGCAAGGAAAAAAAGGTTTAAATGCTGTCAATGTTAAAATACAGAGATAAAATTTGATTAACCTTCATGAAAAAAGCCTCCCCGATTATTTCAGGGAGGCTTTTTCTTTTATGGGTGATTAGCACCTTATTTTAAATCAATATCGACCCCAAACCCGGTAGTAAATCCTCCATAAGAAGCAAATGTGTAATCGGCATGAAGAGTAAAAATAACTATTCTGAATCGGACGCCAACATTTGCCTTCATTCCATTTACTCCTGCTAAAGTTATATTTATCGGATCTTTTATATCATATATCTGGGCCTGACCTGATGAATTTAAGCCTGTAATAGGAAAAGTTCCTAAAACACTGAATTTAGAGCTTGAATGTTCATATCCTACACTTCCATAAAAAGTTACAGAAGGTAGTTTTTTAGATAATATCAGATTAATCGTATAGGAGTTTACATCAAATTCTAATTTCTGATTGCTATAATCTGCACCTGTTTGAGCCGCGTTTTGATCAGGTTGTAAACTTAATCCTAATGATGATTTAAATGCAGTATATCCTCCTTGGATTGAAAAATCAATCGGAATCAAACTTAAACCTGAAAAATCTTTAATAAGGTCATGTTTCAACCCGACTCCCCATAAATTAGCACTTGCATTTATTGTTCCAGGAATATTGAAAGTAGGCATATAGCGGAATGAAATATCAGTATTTTGTATAAGACCAACAGTCAATTGTGCTATTGGTAAACTTACTATTTTTAAATCCAAACCACTTGGCATTTTAAAATTAGCAATGGCAGTATCTTTTCCAGTTAATGGATTATTAACAACCACGTTCATCCCTGGTCCAGGGTTAGTTCCACCTGCAAGAGTAGGTGAGGTATTTTGAGAAGGATCTTGAAGTTTTAAATAATTCAGATTATTAGGAACAGTGAAATTATTATCAGCGGTAGGAACCATTGCCCAATTCCAATAAAGTGTCAGATCGCAAAAGGGGAATCCATGAGTTTTAGCTGTATTATACCAACCTTCATTTAACATCGAACCAAATGCTTTACCAAAAGGAGCCATATAATCCTGAGCTAACACTTGTGCATCAGCTTTTCCGCCTCTTATCACATCCTCAACTTGTTGTTGTGCAAATACTCTTGAAGAAATCCCAACTATCATTAAAAATAGAAGGGAATAAATTTGAATTCTTTTCATATTCGATTAGTTTTAGATAATTTATTATGCAAAGATAATCATAAAACAAGGAAGAAAAATGTAATTATCAAGAGAAAACTTACATAGAATTGTTGAAACAGAAAAATTCTAATTTGTGACCCCGCAGAGATTCGAACTCTGGACCCGCTGATTAAGAGTCAGCTGCTCTACCAACTGAGCTACGGAGTCATTTTAATTTGAGGGCGCAAAAATAGGAAAAGAAACCGTAACTGAAACATCGATGGATTCTTTTTACGGCTTAATTTCTCTATTCAGTTCTTTTATTGCAATTTCTGTTTCGTTAATTAGCCGTTCGATAATTTCCTTACACGGTTTTATATCTTGTATTAACTCAACCGATTGCCCTGCTTCCCACAATGTTTTATAGCTTCCCGGCATGATAGCCTGTTCTAAACTCTTCATTCCTTTTATCTGAACAAGCATCCTGAAATACTTTTTTGTTCTTTTATGATTGGAGAGATATCGCTCCAACCAATTTTGCGTCGTACCTATTTTCTGAGCGTAAGGAGTATTGATAATATTACTCGGAGTTCCTGAAAGGCGGGTGGTCATAATTATATCATCCATACCCGCATTTACAATTGCTTCCTTATACTCATTACTTACTTTCGATTCATCAGAAGCAATAAATCGTGTCCCAATAGAAACCCCCGATGAACCGGCAGTTAAGGCAGATGCAATACCATAACCATCGGCAATTCCGCCTGCGGCAATGATTGGAATATTGGGAAAATGTTTCTTCAAAGTTGGGATTAAAACCTGCAAAGGATAAGGTCCTGCATGACCGCCAGCCCCCTGACCAACAGCAATAAATCCATCACAATTATAAGAAGCGGATTTCTCAGCGTGAGTTATATTAGTTACATCACAAAATACTTTTGCACCATAAGAATGTGCTACCTCAATAACATCTTTTGGATTTCCAAGTGATGTAATATAGAAAGGAACTTTTTTATCAACACATATTTTCAAATGCTTTTCATAATAGATGTTAGTTTTTTGAACAATCAGATTAACACCATAATTCCCTTTTGGAGGAGGAGTTCTTTTGTATTCATTCAGGTTATTTAAAATATTTTCTAATTCTTCTTCCTTCCTGAAGTTAAGAGAAGGGAACGCACCGGCTATGCCAGCAATCATAGCTTCTTTCATCATAGCTCCATTAGAAACCAAAAACATTGGAGCCATGATTATCGGAAACCGAATGTTAAGCATCCTCGTAAAATCATTCTCTATAACCATTCTTCCATTTATTTATATTAATTTTGGCAAAGTTATCTTTTATAATCCGAATCATTAACATATTAAATAAATTAAATGACCCCAACCAGATTATTCGACCTGCTTCCAAGATTAGCTCAAAACTACTCCCAAGTAACTATTTTCGTTTCTAAGGAAGATGGCAAATGGATAAATCACAGCGTCGAAGAGTTTATTTCCAACTCCAATAGTGTCAGCTATGGATTGATGGCAATGGGGATTGGTGGCGGAGATAAGATTGCAACCATTTCAAACAATCGCCCGGAGTGGAACTATATAGATATGGCTATGTTGCAGATTGGAGCAATCCATGTTCCCGTTTATCCAACTATCAGCGAAGAAGAATTCAAGTTTATTTTTAATGATGCCGAAGTTAAGCTAGTGTTTGTTTCGGATGAAGGATTATACAATAAAATCCAACATATAATAAAGGATTGCCCCACAGTTAAAGGAGTTTATACATTTAATAAAGTTGAAGGTGCAAAACACTGGACAGAGATTAAGGAATCTGGATTAAATAATATAAATCCAAATAAACTTAGTGAAATAAAAGAAGGTATTGAAGGTAATTATCTTGCAACAATTATTTATACATCAGGAACTACAGGTGTCCCTAAGGGCGTGATGTTATCTCATGCAAATATTCTTAGCAATATTATTTCTTGTGAACATCTTCCACCAGTTCATTCAGGGGAGACGGCACTTAGTTTTTTACCCATCAATCATATTTTTGAAAGAACTTTGGTTTATGTCTATATTTATCTTGGAATAACGGTCTGCTTTGCCGAAAGTATTGATAAGATAGGTGATAACATTCGTGAAGTTCATCCAAATTTCTTCTCCGCCGTTCCTCGTCTTATCGAAAAAGTTTATGCAAGAATAATTGATAAAGGAAAGGAGCAGAAAGGAATTAAGAAAGCACTGTTCTTTTGGGCAGTAAATCTGGGATTAAGATATGAACATGATGGCGCAAATGGCTGGTGGTATGAGTTCCAGTTAAAGCTCGCAAATAAAATTATATTCAATAAATGGAGAGAAGCATTAGGCGGTCAATTGAAAGGCATTGTATCCGGTAGCGCTGCTCTCCAACCTCGATTACAAAGAATCTTTTGGGCTGCCCGCATTCCGATTATTGAAGGATATGGTTTAACCGAAACTTCTCCTGTCATTTCAGTTAATACTCTTGAACCCGGCAACTGCAAATTCGGAACTGTCGGTCCGGTGATAGATGGTGTAGAAGTAAAAATTGCCGATGACGGCGAGATTCTCTGCAAGGGTCCGAACATAATGATGGGCTATTATAAAAAACCCGATTTAACTGCCGAAGTAATTGATAAAGATGGCTATTTCCACACTGGCGATATCGGAACATTTGAAGGCAAGTTCCTGAAGATTACCGATAGAAAGAAAGAAATCTTCAAAACATCTGGCGGTAAATATATCGCTCCTCAGGCAATCGAAAATAAATTCAAGGAATCCCCATTCATAGAGCAATTAATTGTCATCGGCGAGAACCAAAGATTCCCCGCTGCTCTGGTAATTCCTTCTTTTACTTATGTTCGAAATTGGTGTCAGATGAAAGGGATTATTGCTCCTTCATCTAATGAAGATTTAATAAAGAAACCCGAAGTGATTAAAAGAATTCAAGAGGAAGTCGACAAGATGAATGAAGATTTAGGACACACCGAAAAAATTAAAAAGATTGAATTACTTCCTCATGAATGGACCGTTGATTCAGGCGAATTAACTCCCACAATGAAACTCAAAAGGAAAGTTATTATGGAAAAGAATAAGACGATTATCGATAATATATATAAAGAGTAATTATTAAATAACCTTCAAATTATTCCATACCTTTGCATATTGAAATTCACAATTAAATAAATAATCAAATGAAAAGTTTATACGTGTTCCTCAGTCTAATCGCTTTCTCCATCTCTTCTTATTCTCAAGAAGTTTTCAAACCAAATTCTACTTCAACTTACATAAAGCCAACGAGTTTCAGAATATCCAAACCATTGCGCGATTTGCCTACATCTGATGTAGTTCCACAACATATTGATACAGATTTACCTCTTCAGGTTAAAAATAATAATACCAATGTAAATTATCAACAGAAAAATATTTCGCCCGACCCTGTTGTTCAGCAATTTCCAGGTTCTATCCCTCTGGATTCCCCTCTTGTAAATTTTGAAGGCGGCAACTATTATCGCCCTGATTGCTCTGTTGCTGCAGGTCCGAATCATATTGTACAGTGTGTAAATCTTTGCAATCTTGCTATCTATGACAAGAACGGGAATCTACAGTTGGCAACGGATTTCACAGCCCTTGGCGCTGGTTGTTCAGATGACCCGATAGTATTGTATGATAAATTTGCCGACAGATGGGTAATATCCGATGTTACAAATAATTACATGGACATTACTGTAGCTGTTTCCACGTCTCCCGACCCTACCGGCACTTATTATATTTATAATTATGCATTTCCCGTAATGCCCGATTTCCAAAAGATTTCTCTGTGGACAGATGGATATTATGCAACCTATAGAGATATAAATAATGATACCATCGGCTTAGGTATTTTCGAGCGAAACAGAATGCTAATCGGCGATATGTCAGCTGGAATTATCCTCACTTTATTTCCAAACGGCAGTGTAATAAATCAAGGTGGACAATTGCCGGGTTCTCCCAAGATATTCACTTGTGATGGTGCCCTGCCTGCTTATGGTTCTCCCAATTATTTAGTCTATTTCACAAATACTAATTATGGCGATGCCACCAATAGCATCATGATTTACAAAATGATAACTGACACCACCCTTCATACCTGTCATCTCGTTTTCGATACCTCTTTACTTACTCTGCCTTTCAACGCAAATTTCACCTCAAGCTGTGGCATGGCAGCAATTGCAGAGCCCGGTGGAGTAGGAGCATGGTCTCTCGATGGTCCTTTTCAGTATCGTGTTTCGTATATAAAATTTACCGGCTATGGTTCTGCGGTTTTATGCAATACTGTAGATGTCGGCAACTGCATTGCAGGCATCCGTTGGTACGAGATTCGGCAAAATGATACCACCCATAAATGGAGTATCTATCAGCAAAGTACTTATGCTCCTAATGATAATATCAGCCGCTGGAACAGCAGTATCTGCATGGATTTGAACGGCGATATTTCCCTCGCATATAATGTCACCAACAGCACTAACTTATACCCCGGCATAAGATTTACAGGAAGACTCGCTGGTGATACTTTAAATAAGATGACTTTCACTGAACAAACCGCAATAACAGGCACTCACTCCTTCGATACACAGTGGGGTGATTATTGCGCATCCGGTCTCGACCCCGATGGAATAACCTTCTGGCATACCAATCAATACATCATAGATTCGACAGGTAATACTGCCAATACTCGAATATTTTCTTTTCGATTAACAAATTCTCACACCGGAATTCCTACTGTTGCGTTTGATAAAATAGATTCTAAAATTTATCAATCAAATAATAATCTCAATGTTCAGGTTCGAGGATTACCATCCAATGATAAGGTAGTTATTGATTTATTTGATATTGATGGAAAGCAAATTAATTCGCAGTGGATAACCCCTCAATCAGAGCAGTTTGAAACTAAAATTAATGTTGCAGGATTATCTAAAGCTACTTATCTTGTGCGCATCGGAAATGCTAAATTCCAGAAGGTTAACAAAGTAATTCTTAACTGATTTTACTATTTCAAATTCGACATCCCAACCATCGTCTTGTCATTCCGTTCCGAAACATCGGAAGAATGAATCTCTTAATTAATGACAAATATAATCAGAACATCCTCAGATAACCAGGATTTCCAAACCCTTGTTAAACAATTAGATGATTATTTAGCAATAAAAGATGGAAACGAACATTCATTTTATGCTCAATACAATAAGATTGATAAGATAAAAAATGTAGTTGTGTATTATGATAATAACATTGCAATAGGCTGCGGAGCATTCAAACAATACGATGCCAAAACCATTGAAATCAAAAGAATGTTCGTCCATCCCAATCACAGAAGCAAAGGAATTGGAGCCATAATTTTAAATGAATTAGAAACATGGGCAAAAGAATTAAACTATTCCGATAGTATATTAGAAACAGGAAAACGCCAGCCCGAAGCAATCCACCTTTATCAAAAAGCAGGATATAAAATCATCCCAAACTATGGTCAATATACAAATGTTGAAAACAGTGTTTGCATGAGGAAATTGATTAAAGTGTCCTTTTAGATTTATTTTTTATTCCGATTACCCTTCTTAATTTTACAGAAAGTTGAACAAACTACTATACAAATTATTTTTTTGAGCACATCTGCACCACTCGCTGGAAAAAGCAGTCCTGCTATCCGCTCATATCTTTTTTTGCCGAAAGTTCATCGCAAATCGCAAGTTCAATTCAGCAAAAAAAGGATATCCGCTCCTATCAGGGCTAATTTGAAAGTTCACTGCTCCGTATTCTCGTCGTTAAAATGTGTTTTGCTAGTCGAGATTTGTAATCACTACTGTTCGAAACATGGAATTAAGTTTTGACAACTTTCAAAAAGTTGTCAAAACTATACATAAAATAGGTTTATAAATCATTAAAAAATTGTCGCTGGTCGAGATTTGTAATCTCGTCCATTGAGTTGTGGATTTTTAATCCACCTTTTTCGTAAAATTTGTATAAATTTCCCCTTTTTCATTATCAAATTACCAAATTCTAAAATCCCCAAATTACATTCCCTTGCGTTTTACGACAAAAAACATCACTTAGGTAGGGGAGTACCTCTAAAAAATAATAATCCATTTAAACGCACCCCAGCCCCCTTCAATCAGATGAAGAAAAATCCCTTCGATCACCTACAACCCCGATTAACCCACCTACAACCCCGATTCGTCGGCAGACAATCCCGATTCCAATTCCTACCACCCCGAATAGACAAAATACAACCCCGATTCCTCTCCTGACAACCCCGATTAACAAAATCACAACCCCGATTAATCAAACCACAATCCCGTTAACCCTTCCTTTTTCCTATCTTTGCCACCCAATATATCTAATATTTAAATAACATGGAGCGAAAAATTGTTTTAATAACAGGAGCAACCGCCGGCTTCGGATGGGCAACCGCAATCAAGTTTGCCGAACATAATTATAATGTCATAATTACAGGACGGCGGCAGGAACGACTTGATAAATTAGAGGAACTTTTAAAAACTACTTACGAAGTTGATGTATTATCCCTCTGCTTTGATATCCGTCACCGCAAGGAAGTTGACAATGCCGTCCATGATATTCCCCATGCATGGAAAAAGATTGATGTATTAATCAATAATGCCGGTCTCGCCCAAGGATTATCAACTATTCAAGAGGGAAATATTGATGATTGGGAAACAATGATTGATACCAACATCAAAGGACTACTTTATATATCCCGCGCAATCATGCCAAGCATGGTAGAACGCAATTCAGGACACATAATTAACCTCGGTTCCCTCGCCGGAAAGGAAGCCTATCTAAAAGGAAATATATATTGTGCCACAAAGTTTGCAGTAGATGCCTTAACAAAGTCCATGCGCATAGATTTATTGCCTTATGATATAAGAGTAACCTCCATTTCCCCCGGTTTAGCCGAAACCGAGTTCTCATTAGTCCGCTTTAAAGGCGATGCTGAAAGAGCTAAACTACCATATAAAGAAATAGATGCATTGAAAGCAGAAGATATAGCTGAAGTAATTTATTTTGCTGCCTCACGCCCTCCACATGTTTGCATAAATGATATTTTAATCACCCCAACAGCTCAGGCAAATACTACACATACCGTGAAGAAAGTGCAATAGATAATGGTTAATCGGGTATCTTATATAACCGTTCTTCTTCTATTAATTAACTTATATTGTAATGGGCAAAAAACAGTTGATAACATCTATCATCATGGAGTAATTTATACTGTTGACAGCGGATTTACTATTGCAGAAGCTTTTGCTGTTGATAAAGGAAAGATTGTTGCCGTTGGAAGTAATGATGCGATATTAAAAAGCTATACTTCTCCATCAATAATTGATCTAAAAGGAAAGCCTGTATATCCAGGGTTCATTGATGCCCATTGTCATTTTTACAATTATGGCTTAGGACTTTATAATGCTGACCTTACAGGAACAAAATCCTTTCAGGAAGTGATAGATATCATTGTAAAACATTCTAAAGAACATCCCTCAGAATGGGTATTAGGCAGAGGTTGGGATCAGAATACATGGACAGTTAAAGAGTTTCCTGATAAAACTTTATTAGATAGCCTCTTTCCACATACACCTGTGTTTCTTGCTCGCATTGATGGTCATGCAGCAATTACAAATCAAGAGGCACTTAACAGAGCAAAGATTACGGTAGATACAAAGGTTGATGGAGGACTCATTGTCAAAAGTAAGAATGATACAAAGCTAACTGGAGTATTAGTTGATAATGCTGTTGAATTAGTTAAGAAGATAATACCTCCTCCAAATAAAAGAGAACAGGAACAGGCATTAAAAAAAGCAGAAGAAAATTGTTTTGCAGTTGGATTAACCACTGTTGATGATGCAGGTTTAGATAAGAAGGTAATAGATTTAATTGATGAGATGCAGAAGAGCAATGCTTTGAAGATGAGAATCTATGCTATGGTATCTGCAACAAAAGAAAACCTGAATTATTATTTTAAACAAGGGAAATATAAAGCCGATAGATTGAATGTTCGATCAGTTAAATTATATGGAGATGGAGCACTTGGTTCTCGCGGTGCTTGTCTATTATCACCTTATAAAGATAAGCCAGAACAGCAAGGGTTTTTATTACAATCTCCTGAGTATTATAAAGACATTATCAAGAGATGCTATCAATATGGATTCCAGGTAAACACGCATTGCATCGGAGATTCAGCAGTTCGATTTATCTTGCATTCTTATGCCGAGCAATTGAAAGGAAAAAATGATTTAAGATGGAGGATTGAACATGCTCAAGTTGTTAATAAGAATGATTTCGATTTGTTTGGTAAATATAATGTTATTCCTTCGGTTCAACCAACACATGCAACTTCAGATATGTATTGGGCAGAGGATAGATTAGGGAAAGAAAGATTGAAAGGAGCTTATGCTTACCAGCAATTATTACAGCAAAATCATTTCCTGGCTAATGGAAGTGATTTCCCTGTTGAAAGCATTAATCCTTTATTTGGTTTTTATGCCGGAGTAGTTCGAAAAGATCAAAAGGATTACCCAAAAGATGGCTTTCAGATAGAGAATAAATTATCCCGACAAGAAGCTTTGAATGGTATGACTATCTGGGCTGCCTATTCCAACTTTGAAGAGAAAGAAAAAGGAAGTATTGAGCCCGGAAAGTTCGCAGACTTTGTAATCCTCGATCAGGATATTATGAAAATTGATGAGAAAGAACTCTATAAAGTAAAGGTTTATCAAACTTACGTGGCAGGATTTTTGGTTTATTCTCAATCAAATCTTAATAATAACAAATAAACTTTTATGAAGAAGAGAATAATTTTAATGATGGTAATCCTTTTACCAATATTTCTTTTTGCGCAGAATAATAAGTTCGATGAATGGAAGAGCCCTAAGTATAATGCTGCGAAACCCAATGGTAGTGATTATATGACTCAATTGGAAAAAGATGTGATATATTATACTAATCTTGCCCGAATGAACCCTAAGTTGTTTGGTGAAACCTATCTTAAATCATACCTTGATTCATCAAAAGAAAGTGATAGTTATACTACATCTCTTATATCAGAACTTAAAACAAAAAAACCAATGCCTCCATTTATACCTGCAAAAGATTTATATGATGAAGCATATAAGCATGCAGTAGATATGGGAAATAGTGGAAAGATAGGACACAATACTTCTACTGGTGGAAGTTATATGACTCGTATTAAAAACTTGAGAAAGGAATACATGACTCTGGCAGAGAATTGTGATTATAATTTCAATACAGCTCTTGATATAGCAATTGGATTAATGATTGATGAGGGTGTTCCTGACCATGGACATCGTGCAAATATGTTTGATTCTAAACTTACATCTATAGGTGTTTCCTTCAAACCTCATAAGAAATATGGAAACAATTGTGTCCTTGATTTTGGCGGGAAGGAATAGATATTCTTTATGATCTTAATAACCTGATTCAATCTATTGATTAAGTTAATGTTAAATAATTCATTGAAAAGCTTTTTACTTAAAAATAATTCCTAAATTTGCAGCCTCAAATAGTAAACAATCAAATGGACGACGGACCCAGTTATAGATTTTTAATAAATAACAGACATAATAATGCTGTTGAGGTTGCTCATATCGCTCCCGGCAAGTGTGCTTTCGGTTTTGCTTCATTGCAAACAAAAACATTTGTTTATTCTTTGCCCTGTTTTTCAAAAGGCTGCAAGGAGTAATCTTTCACTATTATTCCGCAGTTCAGGAATTCCATTCTCAGTAAATCTTTTTCTCGTTACCGCTTTAGTAAGTTTTTTCTTTACTAATAATAAATTCTTTTCATACACTGTACCTTAGTTTTTTTCTTTAGGCATTTGTTTATCCATTAAACATTGCTTTCAGATTCATTAAATTTTTATTAATTATTATAAAAAAGGAAAGGAGAATTATAAAATGAAAATATTATTTATACCGATAAAAAGAAATGGCAGGAATGTATCAGGTAATGAACAAAAGATTGCTGCAAAAAAACTTGCCGATGCAGCAAAAACTGATAAAGCAACTTTGCTTTCGCAATTAGAAACAAATGAGGAAGGCTTAAATACCGAACAAGTAGAACAGAAAAAAGAAATATATGGAGTAAATGAAGTTGCGCACGAAAAAGCTCCTGCATGGTTCATCCAATTATTCAGTGCTTTTATAAATCCATTCATAGGAGTATTAATTGTTATAGGAACAGTTTCTCTTATTATGGATGTAATCCTTGCACCTCCCGGAGAGAAGGATTATAAGGAAGCTATAGTCCTTTCAATCATGATTTTAAGCAGTGCTTTACTTCGATTCTGGCAAGAATTCAGGAGTAATAATGCTGCCGAAAAATTGAAGAGTATGGTAAAGACTACAGCTACTGTTCTTCGAAATGATTTCCCGGTGAAAAGTTTTCATAAAACAGTTTCAAGTGCCTTTAAGAAAGAAGTTGACATCAAGGAATTAGTTCCTGGAGATATTATTTACCTTTCTGCTGGGGATATGATTCCTGCTGATGTCCGTATTCTTCACTCCAAGGATTTATTCGTCAGTCAGTCAATGTTAACGGGTGAAGCAATGCCTGTCGAGAAACGCGATCATTTGATTCCCGACTCAGATAAAAAATCCTCTCTCGAATTAGAAAATATTTGTTTCATGGGAACAAATGTTGAAAGTGGTACTGCCAATGCTGTTGTAATTACTACCGGAAGTCAAACTTATTTTGGCTCCATGTCGAAATCATTAATAGGAAAAAGAGCGGAAACAAGTTTCGAAAAGGGAGTTAATAGTGTGAGTTGGTTATTGATTCGTTTTATGCTGGTCATGGTTCCGTTAGTCTTTTTAATCAATGGTTTAACTAAGCATAATTGGCTCGAAGCATTTATGTTTGGCATTTCCGTGGCAGTGGGTTTAACTCCTGAAATGCTTCCTATGATTGTTACTACTAACCTTGCGAAAGGAGCCGTAAACATGAGCAAAAGAAAGGTAGTGGTTAAGCGTTTAAATGCCATTCAGAATATCGGCGCTATGGATATCCTCTGCACTGATAAAACAGGAACATTAACTCTGGATAAAATTGTTTTGGAAAGACATCTTAATGTTTATGGCGATGATGATGATGAAGTTTTGAAATGGGCATATCTCAACAGCTTCCATCAAACAGGATTGAAAAATCTTTTAGATGTCGCTGTATTGGAAAGAGGAGGTGATAACGAAACAGTAAAAACAGAATTAAAAGTTGATGATTTTAAAAAGATTGACGAAATACCTTTTGATTTTAATCGTCGAAGAATGTCTGTTATCCTCGAACAAACCAATCATAAACATTTGCTTGTTTGCAAAGGCGCATTAGAGGAGATGATTGGTATCTGCACCCATGCCATTGACCCCGGCGAAGATTCTAAAATACAAACATCTTCTGATTTAATAATTCCTTTAGATGCAGATTTAAGAAAGAAAATTATTGATATAACTCAAAACCTTAATAGAGATGGACTTCGTGTACTTCTTGTTGCAATTAAAGAATATGAAGAACGCCCTCTTAACTATTCTGTTGCTGATGAATGTAACATGGTATTGACCGGTTTCATCGGATTTCTTGACCCTGCAAAACCTTCTGCACAACCTTCAATTGAAGCTCTTCAGAAATTAGGTATCAAAATTAAAATCCTAACTGGCGATAATGAAATTGTCACTCGTAAAATTTGCAAAGATGTTGGTATTCATGTCAATAATATTCTTCTTGGTGGTGAAATAGAAATGATGAGTGACATGGAATTGAGCGACAGAATGGATGAAACAGATATACTGGCAAAACTTTCCCCTTCCCAAAAATCAAGAGTAATTAAAGTATTGCAGGAAAAAGGACATACTGTTGGTTTTATGGGAGATGGTATCAACGATGCTTCTGCATTACGAGACGCAGATGTTGGAATATCAGTAGATACAGCAGTTGATATTGCAAAAGAAAGTGCCGATATTATTCTTCTGGAAAAAGATTTAATGGTATTGCGCAAAGGTGTAATCTACGGCAGAAGAACACACGGCAACATTATTAAATACATAAAAATGACTGCCAGCAGCAACTTTGGAAATATGTTCAGCGTATTGGGTGCAAGTGCCTTATTGCCTTTCCTTCCAATGCTGCCAGTGCAAATATTGGTAAATAATTTATTGTATGATTTTTCACAAATATCTATTCCATGGGACAGGATGGACGAAGAATATATAGATATTCCTCACAAATGGGATGCCTCCGGAATCAGTAAATTCATGTTATTCATCGGTCCGATAAGTTCCATATTTGATTACGCAATTTTTGCATTGATGTGGTTTATATTCAAAGCAAATTCCGAGGCACATCAGAGTTTATTTCAAACAGGATGGTTTGTCGAAAGTCTATTGTCTCAAACCCTGATAGTCCACATGATAAGAACTAAAAAGATTCCTTTTATTCAAAGTTGGGCTACAGCACCTGTAGTGGCTTTAACATCACTAATTATGGCAATAGCTATATTTATTCCATTCTCTCCGCTTGCAGATGCTTTAAAAATGCAACCCCTCCCTCTCAGTTTCTTCCCATGGCTACTTGGAATTCTATTAACTTATTGCGTTCTCACTCAGTTTGTAAAAAACTGGTTCATCAAAAGATTCACTGAGTGGTTATAAGATAAAGTGAGAACAAGCAATAAAAATAAGGAGAATTTAAAATGAAAATATTTATTATACATATAACAACTTGCCTTGCTGTATATTATACTGCATCAGCACAAACAAGCACTAATCCACAGGATTCAACAGAAAACTGGAATTTTCATTTTCAGCAAACAATGATAGGACAATATCATCCGGCATTTTATGCAAAATACTCAGGCGCTAACAGCCTTTCCCCCGATGCAGAACATTCTCAATCGCTAACTTCAACTATGTATTTTGATACCCGTCTTTGGAGGGGAGCACAATTTATTGTTAACCCCGAATTGGCAGGGGGTACGGGTCTTAGCAAAGTACTTGGTGTTGCAGGTGCGCTGAATGGCGAAACCTATCGCGTCGGAAACTCAACACCTGAATTGTATTTTGGTCGTCTTTATATCAGGCAACAATTTGGTCTGGGTAAAGATTCTGTAAGTATTGACGACGATTTGAATCAATTGCAAGGGAAGCAGCCAGCATCTTACATTTCAGTTAATATTGGTAAATATAGTGTCGAGGATTTTTTCGATGCCAATTCTTACAGTCATGACCCTCGCACCGATTTTTTTAATTGGGCATTGATGAGCGGAGGAGCATGGGATTATCCGGCAAATACCCGTGGTTATACATGGGGAATTGTTGCCGAATTAGTTCATCCATCCTGGTCGTTTAGGGTTAGCAGTGTAATGGAACCTCAGTATGCCAACGGTCCTTATATGGACATGAATATTGCCCAGGCACATTCTGAAATCGTTGAATACGGAAGGATGTATAAAATAAATGGCAAAAAGGGCGCATTCCATCTGATCGGTTTCTTTAACCAGGCACGCATGGGGAGTTATAAGGAAACACTGGTTGACACTTCTTACCATCTTGATGTTATACAAACACGCTCTTATGCTCATCAAAAGGGCGGTTTCCTGGTAACTGCCGAACAGCAGATTGGTAAATATGCAGGTATCTTTTCAAGAATAAGTTATGATGATGGACAGAACGAAACCTTTGCTTTTACAGAAATAGATCAATCAATTTGCGGAGGTTATATACTTAATGGAGAAGCATGGAAACGCAAAGAAGACAAAGCAGAGATTGCTTTTGTTGTCAATGGATTATCCAATATCCACAAAGAATATCTTGCTGCCGGAGGATACGGTTTCATAATTGGTGATGGCGCATTGAATTACGGATACGAATGTATTATCGAAGCAAATTACCTTGCACAGATAACAAAAAACTTATGGTTCACTCCCGATTATCAGTTTGTAATAAACCCAGCTTATAATAAAGACCGAGGTCCTGTTCATGTTTTCGGATTGAGGGTGCATGTGGAGTTTTGATAAAATGAATCCGGACAGGTAATTGCCCTTCTAATTCCCATTCTCGGCCTTGTCATTCCGACGAAGGAGGAATCTCTTTAATATTTTTGAGGCGGGTACTCCGTGCGTTTCCTGTCAGGTTTTTTTATGCTGAAAGGTATGATTTTTCTTTATTTATAAAGTATTTGTTAAACCTGACAGGAGCAATACCTGTCAGATTCTGTTTTGATCATATTGCTCCCGTCAGGAATATTATTACATCTACTTCAAACAAAAACCTATTCAAACTTTTTAATAATTTGACCCGATTTGTTGATCCAATATTTCTCATTGTTTAGACTAACCACTGCTTTGCCATTCACAAAAGACAATTGGGGTGCATCATATTGAATTGGAATGACCAATTCGCCATTAAGATTAATGAATCCCCATTTATCATCTTTCTTAACGGCAGCCATTCCGTCGCTGAAATTAAGGATGAAATCATACTGAGGGCTTATCAATTCTTTACCTTCCTTATTTATTATTCCCCATTTATTATTATCGAAAATCAAGGCTGTGCCCTGTTCATTAAAGTTTGACATTCTTTCATATTTAAATGGAATGACTTCTTTCCCAGTTTTATCAATAATTCCATATTTTTTATTCTTCGAAGCAATTGAATAACCATTAAAAAACATTAGTTGTGAATCATAAATCAAGGGAATAATTACTTCTTCTTTTTTATTAATCATGCCATATTTCCCATTTATTCCAACCAGGTAATAATTAGTATCTATAGGCACAATCGGATGTTCATAGAGACACGTAATTACTTCATTTCCATTTTTATCCATCAAGCCCCATTTACCATTATTTCTTACCACCATTGCCAATCCATCCTTGAATTCTAAAATATTCTGGTATTTCAAAGGAACAACTTCCTTACCGGTTTTATCAATTAACCCCGAAATATTAGCAGCATCAACAACACGCGCTGTACCGTTGGAAAACGGATAACCTTTCGCATATTTAAGCGGAACAATCAAAACACCTTTTTTATCAATATAACCGGTCTTTCCATTAATGGTAACGGATGCCATTCCATCATTAAACGGTCCGGCATCATCATAAATAGCAGGAATTACCGTAATCCCTTTTTTATCTGAGTAACCTACCTTGCCATTAATTTTTACAGCAGCCAGGTCTTCCGAAAACATTTTTATGTCCTCGAATTTCAAAGGAATAATTTCTTTTCCGGTTTTATCTATTACACCATATAGTGCTTTTTTATCTATTGTATCCATAACAATGGCAACTGCATTGTTAAAATCCGCCGCCATGGAATATTTTGGCTTAATAACCATCTTTCCTGCTGTGTTAATATACCCATATTTTCCATATTGTTTAACTAATGCCATCCCTTCCGCGAACTCATGGGCATCATTATATAGCGGGGGAATAACTTCCTTTCCCATTGTATCTATGAAACCAAATTTAAAACTATCAGATACATATTTGATAAATAATGCAATACCATTCTTGAATTGATTAATTCGCACATAATTGGGAGGAATTACCAATTCACCGGTGATTTTATCTCTGAAACCTATTTTTCGGTCCATGAAAATCGGGTCGAGATGAGTTTGAGAATAAATTTGCAGTAAACAAACTTGTAATAAAATAATAAGAAGTAATTTTTTAAATATCATAGTATTTTGTTATAAATTCGACTGCAAAAATAAAGCTTCTGTGAAATATTTCCAACAGCAATAAATTTTTTATCAAAATATTTAATGAACATCATCACAATTGTACTTATCTAGTCGATTATTTCCAGCAATTCAAATTCAGAATAGGTAACAATTTTAGTTCCTTCAAAACTTTTTAATACCAATAAATCTTCATCGCCTGTTATCAGGTAATCAACTTTACCATCTTTTGCCAAAGACAATAGAAAATCATCTTTTTCATCACGGCATACTTTAACTTTTGATTTAACATCAACTAATTCACCATATACATCAAACAAATTAAGCAATATTTGAATATCTTTGGCAGAGAAATAATCTTTAAATTTGGGTCTTTCGACTACTTCTAAAAACTCCTCCAAAAACCCTGAACTGAAAATGAATGTGATTCTATCTTTCTCTAAAAGCCGGTCAATGCTTTTCAACTGCTTCGAAATAAGATAGCTAATCCATAGATTAGTATCTAAAATTATGCGTAGCTTTCTATTTTTTGCCATACCTTTTCTTTCTGACAGATTCTACTTCTTTAGTAATATCTGTCAAAGAAGGTTTTTTATCGGCTTTAGTGCGTATTCTGGCAACAAGTTTCCTGAATTGTTCTTTCGGCTCATCCATTTCTTCAATTTTAATCAATTTCAAATTTGCCAGTTCTTCCAGAAGTTTTCTTGCTTTGGGTTCTAATACCTGTATTTGATATGTTTTCATTATTCAATTATTTCTGCAAAGGTACGTAATTTATATCATTCAATCTTTTTTAACAAAAAATCCCTCTCGTTTCCGAAAGGGATTTATTATTATCTGAAAATTTTGGTCTTTTATTTTTCGTTGACTGTGCGTTTAATAGATACCTGGCTGCCTACGAGGGGGTCGGAGACGGTGAAGGTTATTATTTCGCCGAGGCTGTTTATCATTGTTTCTTCCGGCATCAGGAGTGTTCCTGTTGTTAAAAGAGTTTTTGTTTCTTCGACTTTTGTTTCTTCTTTTTCTACTGCTTTATTTTCTTCTACTGCAGTTATGGGTTCTTTTGTTTCCTCAACTGTTTTCTTAGTTTCGTCAATTGGTTTATCTTCGGGCATTGCTAATGTGCATGGAAGTTTTCCGGGGCAGACCAGAACTGGTCTTGTACCTGTGTTTGT
>Ga0207096_1047_pt1 | contig 21314 bp, 20 predicted proteins | sample Alteio_BWMinHeat_86_FD_153547 | JGI IMG/M metagenome (GOLD analysis project Ga0207096, IMG submission 153547) | Enriched cells from forest soil in Barre Woods Harvard Forest LTER site, Petersham, Massachusetts, United States -... | ecosystem: Environmental > Terrestrial > Soil > Temperate forest >...
CTTAATACCCGGGACCCAGGAAAAAGCAGAGGCAGAAATTTCTGGGTCCCGGATACTAAAACCTAAGCTTCGCAAAGGTTTTCTAAGTTCCGGGATGACGCTGGGGGGTGTTATTTAGTTGTCTTATCCAAAGCTCAGGTTAATATAGCCTTGAGAGTTTCCAAAGGATCGAGATCCCTCAAAAACCCTCAAAGCCCCACAATATCATTATGGTGTCGGAGCCGACACAGGTGCGCCAATTTTTTCCAGGCGATCACTACTCTCTCGGATAGCTGAAAGCAGGCTCTCGAGTTGATCGAGGATAAGGAGTAATTGACGATCTCCTATCCTATACCCGCGCACTCTCCCCCTGTCGATAAACGTCTGCAGGTATTGAGCCACAAGCATCAACTGTTGCAGGGCGATTGGATTCATGTAAAAACGTGATGGTTTCTATCTCCGCTCTCCTTCGACTTCGCTCCTTTGGAGCTACGCTCAGGACGAACGGAGATGGGTCCTACCTATTTGATCTTGCTTAATTTATTTCTCCAAGAGCCGTTCGTCCTGAGCGTAGCTCCAAAGGAGCGAAGTCGAAGGATTAACGGCGGAGAACAAATAATTTTTATTTTACTTTTACATGAATCCAATCACCCTGCAATATTAGGTTAACAAAACGGCTTTCCGCATGAGGGTTCTCCCCCTGAATCGTCAGGATGAGGATTCACCTCACAACCATTTGCACATGCAGGAATGAGCTGGTAACATTGTGATTTCAAATTGTCCTCGTACTGTGGCCTGCAACATCCAACGCCCACAAACGCGTTCTTCGTTTCGAATGGCTGCGGCTGTGGCGAGAGTAGATATCCACCTCCCGCTGCACCAGGCGGTGTGCAGACTACCCGGCAAGGACAACAAGCAGCTCTTCCTTCTTTTGCTATACAACTGAGAGCAAGAAAAACAGAACAAACAAAAAATAATAGATTTTTAGCAGTCAACATATTCCTATATTTTCTTTGGTTTTTCATTGCCGCACCCTTTTTTCCACATCCAGTGTATCAGCTCTTCCCTCTTGTTCTATGCAATTGAGAAGAAGAGAAGTCAAAAATAAAGAAATGTTAAAATGAAACATGCAGGGCAATTTGATACAAGTAATTTGCCCATCCACAGTCGTCATTGCGAGCGTAGCGTAGCAATCCATAAGCCGTTGAAACGGAACCATTTTTGTGGATTGCGACGTCGCTAGCGCTCCTCGCAATGACAACGCGGCGGGGTCTTTTTATTCATTTTTTCACTTTATTATTTTGTTTTTGTTGTCTTTTTTGCCAATGAAGCCGATTCATCTACACTGTCTTTAAAACGCTTTTGAACATTTTCAATGATCTTTTCATTGGATTTAGAAATGAGTGTATTCACATTACGTGCATGCTCAATGGCTTGATCAAGGCTTGCCTTTGTTGTTTCTGACTGGCGCGCCATACTTTCTTCAGGGGAAGCTGTCGAAATATTGTGCTTTGTTTGTTCGCTCATTTGCTCAAAGACATCCTTCATATATTGAGCCTGCAGTTGTATGACAGCCTTTGTTGTTTCAGCCACAATTTGCTGGGTTGTATTGATTAAATTCATATTACGGCGATAGCTTGATAACATTAAGTCTGTGTCCGCCCAAGGAAGTTTGTTATCTTTCCACCCCTTAAAGTGATCGCCCAAAAATGGATTCGTATATGTATCCTTACTCATAAATTTCTCCTCACGTGTTATAAACGTATGTCATATTAATTTTGTATCTGTATCCTTTTTTTATCAGAAAAAGGTTAATAAAAAATTAAACAAATGACTGGATACTGAGCATAGGAAAATTTCTTGATTATACCACGTTTTAAATTTTAACAAGGTATGGTATCACTTCTGTCAAGCGGGCGTGGTGGAATTGGTAGACACGCCAGACTTAGGATCTGGTGACGAAAGTCGTGGGGGTTCAAGTCCCTTCGCCCGCACCAAAATTGCTATATAAAGCAGGCAAGAGTAACGAGGATTTTTGTAACGTATAAAGCTAAGTGAGATACATATTATGCAAATTAAAGACACATTGTCCCAAGGTCTAAAACGGGAATTCGACATTATCGTACCAGCAGATGAGGTTGAAGCAAAACTTCATATTCGCCTTGAAGCCATCGGCAAAAAGGTAAAAGTTCCGGGTTTCCGACCTGGGAAAGTTCCCCTTGCTCTCTTGAAAAAACGATATAAAGCAGAGGTTCTTTCTGAAGTCATTGAAGAATGTGTTAAAAGCGCTATTAAGCAGCTCAAAGCAGAAAAAAATATAAAACCCGCTCTTCAACCAAAGGTAAACCTAAAATCCTATGAGGAAGATAAGGACCTAGGTTTTGAAGTCTCAATGGAAATACTGCCTACGATTGGAGACATTAATCTAGATAATCTTTCTTTTGACAAATATATCGTGACGGTTCCTTCCGAATCAGTTGCTAGTGCTATTGAGAATATTGCAAAGAAATATCGTGAAACGCGTTCTCTGCAAAATCCCCGCAAAACGAAAAAAGGGGATATAGCCATTATCGATTTTGAAGGGTTTGTTGAAGACTTGCCGATCAAAGGAGGCTCTGGCAAAGGACATACCCTTGAACTTGGGTCAGGATCTTTTATTCCTGGGTTTGAAGATCAACTCATTGGGCATAATAAGGGGAGCCAGGTGCAAGTGACCGTCACTTTTCCTGAAAACTATCATGACACTCAATACGCGAATAAACCTGCTCGCTTTGATGTCACAATCACAGATATTCATGAAGCAAATCCTATTTCCATTGATGCTGCACTTGCGGAAAAACTTGGCTTTGACTCCCTTGAAGCCCTGCGAGAGGCTGTCGAGAAAAATATTGTAAGCGATTACGCAGACCATAGCTTTTTGAACACAAAACGTCATGTTTTGGATGCGTTAGCCGAACGGTTTGTTTTTGACATTCCAGAAAATATGGTCCACATGGAATTTGAAAACATTTGGGAGCAACTCTGCCATGAGCTTGGTATAACTCAAGATAATGCTTCAAACACGAATGTGAAAAGCGGTGAGCGCACAAAGTCATTTATCGAGCTTGCTGGGAAAAGCGAAGAAGAACTCAGAAAGGAATACAAAGTCATTGCAGAGCGGCGGGTACGCTTGGGACTTTTGCTTGCTGAAATTGGGAATCGCAACAAGCTCGTCGTAACCAATTCAGAACTCTTGAATGCTCTTATGGCCAAGGCAAAAGAATTCCCGGGCCAGGAAAAGGAAGTAATAGCTTTCTATCGTAATAATGAGTCTGCAATGGCTTCATTAAGGGCGCCTATTTTTGAAAATAAAGTTGTAGAATTTATCTTAAATCAATCAACTATTACAGAGAAAAAGGTGACGCCTGAAGAACTCGAAAGACTCCTTGCTCTTGAAGAAGAAGAAGCAGAGCATAAAGTTACGTCCGCAGCAGGAAAATCTGACAAAAAACCTAAAAAACCTAAAACAAAAGAAACTCTTAAGAAATAACCCATTGGAGAGACATATGAGCAACTTAATACCTATCGTTATTGAACAAACAGCTCGTGGAGAGAGGTCATTTGATATTTTTTCTCGCTTATTAAAGGAGAGAATTATTTTCCTGAATGGGCCCATTGATGATGTGGTATCGAGCCTTATTTGTGCCCAACTTCTTTTTTTAGAATCGGAAAATCCCGATAAAGATGTTCATCTTTATATTAACTCACCGGGCGGAAGTGTAACCGCTGGATTTGCTATTTTTGATACGATGGAATATATCCGATGTGATATTACGACTCTTTGTTTCGGGCAGGCAGCATCTATGGGGGCCTTTCTTTTGACGGCAGGAAAAAAAGGGAAAAGATATTGTTTACCCAATGCTCGTGTCATGATTCATCAACCCTGGGGAGGCTTCCAAGGACAAGCCTCTGATATTGAAATTCATGCTCGTGAAATTTTAGAGGTAAAAGCTCGTTTAAATAAGATTACCGCTGAGCGCACAGGTCAAAGTTTAGAAACAGTTACAAAAGCTATGGATCGGGATAATTTCATGAGCGCTGAAGAATCTAAAGTCTTTGGCCTTATTGATGAGGTTGTTACGCATCGCCCTGCTCCAACGGAAGTGAAAAAAAGTGCATAAAAAGCAAAAAAACAATAATTTTAACCCTTATATTAACGATTTGTTGGCAGATTCATGCGATTCTATAAGTAGAGGGAAGGATTGAAAAGCGTGCAGAGCTTTGCATTAAAAAACAATCCATCTGTTAGCACAATCTAAAAGGAGCATGCCATGAAAAAGACAAACGGTGAAGATACAAGGGGCCCGCTCTATTGTTCATTTTGTGGAAAGGGTCAACATGAAGTTCGCAAACTCATTGCTGGACCTTCGGTCTTTATTTGTGATGAGTGTGTTGATTTATGTGAAGATATTATAAAAGAAGAAAGTAAAGGGGCGCTTGTGCATTCCCCTGAGGATGTTCCTTCGCCAAGACAAATTTTTGATGTTTTAAATGATTACGTAATTGGTCAAGACAAGGCAAAAAAAGTCTTATCTGTTGCTGTGCATAACCATTATAAGCGCCTAAAGCATGGAAATCGTTCTCATGATGTAGAACTTTCAAAATCCAATATTTTGCTTGTTGGCCCCACAGGATGCGGAAAAACTTTACTGGCCCAAACCCTGGCACGTATCATTGATGTTCCCTTTACCATGGCAGATGCTACAACCCTAACAGAAGCTGGTTATGTGGGAGAGGATGTAGAAAATATTATTCTTAAGCTTTTACAAGCAGCAGATTATAATGTGGAAAAAGCCCAGCGCGGTATTGTTTATATTGATGAAGTGGATAAGATTTCACGAAAATCCGATAACCCTTCCATTACGCGTGATGTATCAGGAGAGGGGGTTCAACAAGCCCTTCTTAAAATTATGGAAGGAACGATTGCGTCTGTACCTCCTCAAGGGGGGCGTAAGCATCCTCAACAAGAATTTTTGCAAGTGGATACAACGAACATTCTTTTCATTTGTGGTGGAGCTTTTGCAGGGATTGAAAGGATAATTGCATCTCGTGGGCGGGGTTCTGCTATAGGATTTGGTGCTGATGTTAGAGGACCGGAAGAACGTCACACGGGCGCAATCTTGCAAGAACTGGAAACGGAAGATCTCTTGAAATTTGGCCTTATTCCGGAATTTATTGGCCGTCTTCCTGTTATTGCAACGCTTAATGACTTAGATGAGGATGCCCTCGTTGAAATTTTAACTGAGCCTAAAAATGCACTTATTAAGCAGTATAACCGTCTTTTCAATATGGAAGGGGTTGAATTAACTTTCACAGAAGGGGCGTTAAAAGCTATTGCTAAAAAAGCCATTGAGAGAAAGACCGGAGCACGAGGGTTGAGATCCATCCTTGAATCTATCCTTCTTGATACCATGTTTGAGCTCCCTACCCTTGAAAATGTAGAAGAAATAATCATTAATGAGGAATTCATTGCGACTAATGCGAGTCCTATGATTGTTTATAGTAAAAATAAAATTAAAAATGCTGAAGGGGCAGGCGCTTAGGATGATTGAATTCCAGTATAAGGGCTCCCTACGGTGAGTAGGGCGATGACCTCGTCATCAGAAACCTGTGGAAACCTTTGGTAAAATGCCCCAACCGCATAGAAGAAGGGCGGAATTTCAAGGCATACAAGCTCATCGACTAAATTTTTCAACATTTCAACGGCTTCAAGAGGGGCAACAGGAACAGCTAAAATTAACTTGCTGGGTTTCAATTGTTGAATTCCTTGAATAGCTGCACGTGTGGTGACGCCTGTTGCAATGCCATCATCAATGAGAATCACGGTTTTTCCTACAACATTGGGGAGAGTGGTATCTCCGCGATAGAGGTGCAGGCGGCGCTGCAATTCCTTCTGTTCAATCTCAATAATTTCCTTCAGATCAGAGTGCCGAAGACCTAGCCTATGCAAAGAATCCTTATCCAAAAAGAGAACACCTGGCGCTACACTTCCTACCCCCAATTCAGGATTTCCTGGAAACCCTACTTTTCGAACAACAAAAACATCAAGAGGAGCGTTAAGAACTTGCGACACCTGGTAAGCAACGGGTACGCCTCCGCGAGGTAAGGCAAGGATGAGGAGATTATCCTTCTGATATTTCTTTAATTTTTCAGCAAGCTGTCGTCCTGCATCGTCTCTGTCCTGGAACATGGGAGTCCTTATACCCTTTTTTGTGATACTGCCCTTATCCTATTTAAAAGTGGACTTGGTTTGTTTTATTTATTTATAAAGTAAACCGGTTAATTTTTAATAAAAACTCTTCTTAGAGAAAGGTTTCGCCTGAAAAATACATTGGATCTCTTTCGAAACTGAACCTGATCGTCCCAAGATGTTATGCTGGGCCCTGTCCCCTGTTGTGGCGGGGATTGTTTTAATCAAAATGGTATTACTGCATCAACTGACGAATAACATAATGCAAAATTCCACCATGTTTGTAGTATTCGACTTCATTTTCCGTATCGATACGACATAAAAGGGGAATTGATTCACTTGTGCCATCGAGACGATGTATACGTGCGTTTAGCCTCATTTTTGGGTGCAGTGTATTCTCAAAACCCTCTATATCAAATCGTTCTGAACCCTCTAAATTCAGGGTTAGTCGTGTCATCCCTTCGGTGAAAACAAGAGGCAGAACCCCCATGCCAATAAGATTGCTGCGATGGATACGCTCAAAGCTCTCGGCAATCACAGCCTTTACACCTAAAAGACGGGGACCTTTCGCAGCCCAATCTCGAGAAGATCCAATCCCATAGTCTTTACCCGCGATAATCACTAAAGGGACCTCTTCCTTTAGATAGCGCATAGCCGCATCATAAATGGAGAGGACTTCTCCACTAGGGATATGGCGTGTCACCCCCCCCGTAATACCTGGTATCATTTCATTGTGCAGGCGAACATTGGCAAATGTTCCGCGCATCATGACCTCATGATTTCCGCGTCGCGAGCCATAAGAATTAAAATCTCCTACATCCACCTTATGCTCTATCAGATACAGTCCCGCTGGGCTGTCAATTTTTATGCTTCCCGCAGGTGAAATATGGTCTGTACTAATGCTATCTCCCAAAATTGCTAGAGGATGTGCTCCCTTAATATCTTTGAGGGCAGAGGGGGTTTTAGGCATGTTGTCAAAGAAAGGGGGGTTTTTAACATAGGTACTGACCGGAGGCCACCCATAGGTGACTCCCCCCTCAATCTTCATTTTTCTCCACTCTTCGTCACCTTCAAACACATTTGCATAACGTTTTGTAAACATCTCTGCTGTCAAAGAAGTGCGGATAACCGCTTCAATCTCTTGGCTTGTGGGCCAAAGATGGCGTAAATAGATATCTCGTCCTTGTGCATCTTGGCCTAAAGGATCATTGATAAGGTCTACAAGCATAGAACCCGCAATCGCATAGGCCACCACAAGGGGAGGTGAGGCCAAATAGTTCATTTTCACTTGGGGATGAATCCGTCCCTCAAAATTTCGATTTCCAGAAAGAACGGCCGCAACTGAGAGATCGGATTCCTCAATCGCTTTTGCAATAGGAGAGAAGAGAGGACCAGAATTGCCAATACATGTCGTACAGCCATACCCAACCAAGTTAAACCCAAGGGTATCTAAATCCTTTTGTAGACCTGCTTTTTCGTAATAGTCGGTGACAACCTGGCTACCTGGCGCTAATGAGGTTTTGACCCATGGTTTTGTTTTCAAGCCCTTTTGGACCGCATTACGGGCGAGAAGGGCGGCTCCTACCATAACTTGTGGATTAGACGTATTGGTACAACTCGTAATAGCTGCAATTACGACATCACCATGGTTTAAGGTATAGGGCTCATCTCTAACAGGGATGTTCTGCTTTCGCTCCCCTTCCTTGTCTTCGGTCGCTAAGGTTGAGGTGGCCGATGTAACGGCGTTTTTAAGAAGAATCTTATCCTGGGGCCGGGTGGGGCCGGCAAGGCTTGGTTCCACATCCGCTAAATCTAACATCACCGTATCAGTGAAAAGAGGTTCTGTCCCATGCCATAATCCTTGCACCTTTGCATAAGCCTCAACAAGTTTGATCCTATGGGGATCCCTGCCGGTAAAGGTGAGGTAAGAAAGGGTTTCATCATCAATAGGAAAAATCCCACACGTTGCTCCATATTCAGGCGACATATTCCCAATCGTAGCTCGGTCTGCGATGGTCAGGTGTTTGAGGCCAGGACCATAGAATTCAACAAATTTTCCGACAACCCCTTTTGAACGTAACATTTGAGTGATCGTTAGAACGAGGTCCGTTGCCGTCGTTCCTTCTTTAAGCTTGCCATCCAGACGGAAGCCGATGACATCAGGAATGACCATAGAAAAAGGTTGGCCAAGCATGGCAGCTTCTGCCTCAATACCTCCCACACCCCATCCAAGAATTCCAAGACCATTAATCATAGTGGTATGGCTGTCCGTCCCAACAAGGGTATCTGGATAGACTTCTGTTTTGTTCCCTCGTTTGTTTGTCCATACAACTTGACCCAAGTATTCAAGGTTTACTTGATGACAAATGCCCGTTCCAGGTGGCACAACTCTAAAATTATCAAAGGCTCTTTGCCCCCATTTTAAAAAAGCATAGCGTTCGTGATTTCGTTCTACCTCACGATGGACATTAAATTTATAAGCGCCCTCGTTTGCGAATTGATCAACAATGACTGAATGATCGATAATAAGATCCACAGGGGCGAGGGGATTAATGATATTTGGATCCCCCTTCATGTGAGAAATCGCATCTCGCATAGCTGCCAAATCAACCACCGCCGGCACGCCGGTAAAATCTTGCATCAGAACACGTGCTGGCGTAAAGGCGATTTCTTCTTGAGATGTCCGTGTCTTAATCCACTCAGCCAATGATTCAATATCTTTCGCTTTAACCGCGCGCTCATCCTGCAGTCGCAGCATATTTTCCAAAAGAATTTTTAAGGAATAGGGCAGGCGAGAAACATCTCCCAGATAGCTAGATGCTTGTTCGAGAGAATAATAGGTATAATCTTGACCCTCAAGGGTAAGAGTTTTACGCGTTTGAAGGTGGTAAGACATGGACAAACTCCCTTTTTTTATAACAAGAGTTTATACATAGATCCTCCATTTTTCAAGTTTTCTATTGAGTTCTTGGGAGGTCACGCAGGGTGATTTAATACAAATAAATCACCCTGGGGCCACGAGCGCTATTTGAGAGTAACTGTAAGCTTACAACCCCCGCATGCTGAATTAGCTGAAGTAAGCTTTAGACTTAAATCTTTGCATGCCTCCTCACTGTCGCAGGAGATATTCAGATTCTTAGTAAGCTTAGTAAGCTCAGCTTCACATAAACCAGGACACCCCTCAGTACCAAGATTGGCGAGTGGCATAGTGCCTTCTGCATGTATATCGGTTGCGCATATAACAACAAGACTTATAGCGGATAAAATTGTTAAAAACTTCATTTTAGTTTCCCTTTTCTTTTAATTTTGTATGAAACATCTATTGTGCAGATGCTTTGTGCAGGATGTTAATGGATAACTAATAATTTTTCCACAAGAAAAAAAACACAAGAAAAAAATCGTGCCTATGCAGTTTACTCCCGTACCAGCGCCCATCTTACCAAAAAGCCGTCATCGCGAGCATCCCACCACCTTAAGGGTGGAGAAGTGTGTAATGAACTTAGCTGGTAGCCACCCCCAGCCGTCATCACGAGGACCCCCGCCTCCGTGAGGCGGGGGGACGTCGTGATCCATTTTACAACTGCGAAGCAGTTTTCGCAAATCTACACATGTAATCTACACACGTAATCTACACATGTAATTATTGCTTCGCAACAAAAATGGATTGCGACGTCGCCTTCGGCTCCTCGCAATGACGGCTATTATGTTATATCAATAGGTTAACAATTTAAGTTCATTGAGAGCCCCCGCAGGGGGCGTAGCGATCCAGAAAGCCAGAGAAAAGATGGATTGCTACGCTTCGCTCGCAATGACGAAGCGGGACATACATTGTCCCTATTAATCAATTTTTCTTGCTTTCAACCACCATGGGAGTCAACCGCATACCCACAAAAAAATTTCTGACCATTGCATTGATATCTCTTGTTTCATGTGAGGTTTTGAGGTTGAGAACACTTCATCTTTCTATTTACTTTGTCTTTCTATTACCTTGAGGACTCTGCGGCTGTATATGATTTAGCAACTCCATAATATTACAGTTATTAGTACAAACATTCCTATGTGCAGTGAGCGCCTGAGAGATACATTTTTTCATGTGGCCAATAAATTTCTCACGGCTTATTGGTTTTGTACGTGGAGTGATTAAGGCCTTTTTAACACATGGTGTATTAAGCAGAGCTTGTGTACACGCTGGATGGCACCACGCATTTGCTTCTGGTGAGAAGGCAGTAAACGTAGCCATAAGACTTACAATGGATAACATCCCTAAATATTTCATTTTGATCTCTTATTTATGCTTCTCTTTATTTCTGAGTTGCAATATAAAAATTGTTAATAAATGTAGTGTACAGAAAAGTTGTTAATTTGCTATTAAATTAATCTTTAGAAACGCTGAATGTTGGACACTGGCCCCTCATTTGATTTGACCTTTACCAATAGGCCATCTTAAATTATGGTAAGGGTAAGATAAATGGAGCCTGAATAATGTCTGATTTTTTTAAGGAACTGGAAGAAGATATTCGCGAAGAGCGGATCTTCAGTTTATGGCACAAATATGGAAGTTATCTCATTGGATTAGCGCTAGTTATAGTCATTGGGACCTCTGCCTATGTGCTTTGGCAACATATGAAACATAAAGCCCAAACAAGGCGCCAGGTTTCTTTCTCACAGGCCTTAGAACTCCTTAAACAAGGAAAAAAAGAGGATGCTCTCAAAGCTTTTCATGAATTAGCGGAAGAAGGTGGAGGGTATGGCAAACTGGCCCAGCTTTATGAAGCGTCTTTGCTTCCTCAGCCAGACGCTCTATATACAGAAATTTCTAAAAAAAATGCAGCTGATCCTGCTTTAAGTAAACTGCCAAAAATTTTGATGGCAGCTCGCTCCCTCGATAAACCTGAAGTTTTGACTTTACTGGAACCCTTAACGGCTCCTAATAATGCTTGGGCTCCTCTCTCTCTTGAGCTGCTCGCCTTAGCCGATTTAAAAAGAGGCGATTCAGTGAATGCAGCAAAGCTATACATTAGAATATTGAAGGAAGCGTCTTTAACGCCTGATGAGAAATTGCGAGCCGGATTAATGCTCTCTCAACTTGATGTTCCTCCTTCCTTTTGGGAAGAAGAAATCAGCCTCGAAGCTCAACCATGAAGAAATACATCCTCGGGTTTTTCCCAGCACTTGTTTTAGTGGCGTGTGATACACCAAAAATTCCTATTACAGGGAAACGGATTCCTGTAGTGAGCTACGAACATTCTATTAAGGTTGATCCAGATACGAAGGATAGGACAATCGAGCTCCCTCTTTCAGAAATGGGGCGAGATTGGCCACAGTTAGGGGGAGGAGCAGGGCACGCGATGCCACACCTCTCTCTTCAAGAAACTATAACACCTCAGTGGACGGTTTCTATTGGATCGGGGAATGGAGAAGGACGCTTCCTATCTTCCCCCATCGTTAGCGAAGGAGTGGTTTATGCCCTTGATACCTCTGGGCATGTTATCGCTCTTGAATCATCATCCGGTCAAATATTGTGGCAAATTGGGATTTCTCCTTCAGAACGGGAGGAGGCGATTATCGGCGGCGGCCTTGCGTTCGGGGTAGGGAAAATTTTTGTAACATCACCTCATGCAGAAGTTCTCGCTCTAGATGCAAAGACAGGACAAATCCTTTGGCGCATTCCGACTCAAAGCCCTGTTCGGGCGGCGCCTACATTTTCTGATGGACGGCTTTATGTGTTAACCATAAGCAATCAATTAGAAGTTCTTGATGCCTCAACAGGAAAACGCCTATGGGAGCATGCAGGTATTACGGAGTCTGCAGGCCTTTTAGGAACGGCTTGTCCCGCTGTTGCTAAGGGAGTTGTCGTTGTGACGTATTCTTCCGGAGAAATTTATGCTCTTAAAGCAGAAAATGGGCACCAGCTATGGACTGAAACCCTCAGCCCTACAAGGCGACCTGATTCCCTCTCTTCTCTTTCCCACATCAGGGCCCTACCGGTCATTGATCAAAATATAGTGCTAATTTTTGGTCATAACCAAAAAATGGCTGCTTACGATTTAAGGCGTGGCGAAAAGCTTTGGGAAAGAAGTATTGGGGGGTTGCGCACGCCAGCTGTCGTCGGGGATTATATTTTCATGATTAACTCCCATAATGAAATGATCTGCCTTACACGGGATTATGGTCAAGTCTTATGGGTAAAGAAGCTGGAGTCTGATCTCGAACACCCTTACAAAGTAATTTGGGATGGGCCTATTGTGGCTAATAATAAGCTTTACATTGTGAGCGCAGGGGGGGCATTGGTTGCTCTTGACCCAACGAATGGAAAAACCCTCTCAACAACCTCTTTAGGGGTGCCCGTTTCATTAGCGCCTTTTGTGGCACAAGAAACGCTCTATATCTTAACGAACAACGGGGATTTGATTGCCTTTAGGTAGAAGCTAACCACCCAGACACGAGCTTCCATCCGGTTTCATCACCCGAGCTTGGATATCCGAGTCAGTTTATATGGCCTCTTGCCTCTCGTCGCAAAGAACCGTTAGCATTCGTGCCTCTTGCCCCCGCTCAGAGCTAAAAACTTTGATTAACACTCGGACACCTGGCATTAAAGACTTACATCCTGCTGCGTGCACAACGGAAGCATGTAAAAAGACCTCTGCTCGTCCATCATCTGGATAAATAAATCCATATCCTTTTTTAGAGTTATACCATTTGACCGTTCCTTCAAGTTCTTCCAAGCTTGCAGGGTCAAAAGATGTTGCTTTTGAGTCAAAAAAATCCGCTAAAGACCTTGGTTCTGGAGAACAGAATCTAACTTCTCTCACTCTCACAACTTGTAAACCATGCTTGCCAGGACCAATATCGCAAATAACACGATCCCCCTCTGTTATATAGGGGCAGCCTACTGCATCTAAAACAGAAAAATGTATCATGATATCTGTAGGATCAGTATCTCGGATTAAAAATCCATATCCCTTTGCAGGATTATACCACTTTACGCTTGTTTCAATACGTTCAAGAATTTTGTTGTTCGTTTTTACAGTTTTATTAAGTATCATTGCTATTTTACTCCACACTTTAGCAAAAATTAAACCTTCTTTGTTTTTATTGCTCTTTTTATTTAAACTATTTATCAATAACTATGTTATTTTTTAAGCGAGTGAGTGTCGCTCTTGTAAAAACACTGTTTCGTGATAGGACAGAAAATTTTCTTTGGAATTTATACGCCTGTAAAGAGGATAAGGGAAAAGGGGTAGTATTTAACGCATACATCAATATAAAATTCATACGTCTCCTTTTTTGTTTTTTCTTTAATTTCATTATGTTTTACATGCAGAAACAATAGATTTCTTTCGAAACTGGGTGTGATCCACACTGGGTTGTCATCCTGGGACGATCAGGTTCAGTGTCGCAAGTCTAATGTTCTGCCTGTCCGTTCTCACCTATAAAGCCTTATAAGATCAGATGATGACTTGTATCCGAACTTTTTTGCGATTGCAAGAATATTTTGTTTGACATAATGCATAAATTTGTTCTTTATAATGCAAAAATAAAATTAAAGGAAAAAAATGTATATACGTCCGCTTTATCAAAAAGTTATGGAAAGATTGTCTGTTTCGCGGACATTTATGCAGGTTTTAGCTGGCCCGCGACAGGTAGGAAAAACGACCCTTGCACATCAGATTAGGGATCTTCTCCCTTATTCCTCTCACTACGCCTCTGCTGACAGTTCTTCCTTGCGTGATGCTGCCTGGATCGAACAACAATGGGAAAAGGGACGGCAATTAGCAAATCTACCTAGCAATAACTTAGGCGCTTTGCTTATACTGGATGAAATTCAAAAAATTCCTTTTTGGCCGGAGACGGTAAAAAAACTATGGGATGAAGATACAGCTAGTCACATAAATTTAAAAATTATGATCCTTGGATCTTCTTCTCTCTTAATTCAGTCAGGTTTGGGTGAAAGCCTCTCCGGTAGATTTGAATTTATTGCAATTTCTCACTGGTCTTTTCAAGAATGTCGTGAAGCCTTTGACGTGAATCTTGAAGAATATATCTATTTTGGAGGATATCCAGCGGCTGCCATTTTAATTAAAGATGAGGAAAGGTGGGCCCGCTACATCATTGATTCTCTCATTGAAACGAGCATATCGCGAGACATTATGCTGATGACTTGTATTCACAAGCCCGCCCTTTTAAGACGCGTTTTTGAGTTGGGATGTCTTGCTACAGGGCGCGTGGTCTCTTATCAAAATATGTTGGGGCAACTACAGGATGCAGGGAATGCAGCTACACTAGCCCACTATCTTGAGTTGCTTTCAGGGGCTGGATTATTGTCAGGCATACAAAAGTTGTCCTTGGATCCCGTACGTCAAAAAGCGTCAAGTCCAAAACTTCAAGTTTTGAATACAGCCCTTGCAACTGCCCCAAGTCATCTGTTTTTTGAAAGTACAAAACGGAATCGGGAACAATGGCAAAAACTTATCGAATGTGCCATAGGCGCCTATTTAATAAACTCTACTTTTGGAACAAAGACTGAAATATTTTATTGGAAAAATAGTAATAAATTTGTCGATTTTATTATTCGAAAAGATAAAAAGCTTATTGTAATTGACGTCAACGGCACTCAAAAAGGAAAAAATATTCGAGGACTTGATGCTTTTATCCAGAAACATGGTCCCACGAAAACACTCCTTGTGGGTGAGGGAGGAATTTCTGTCGAAGAATTTCTTTTAACGCCTCTAGAAGAATGGATGTAAAGTTTAATATTTATAGTCAGGTTTTTATTAAATAGATCGCGTTGTATTTCAAAAAACCTTCAGTTTGTAGTTATTTACTACACTACCCGTCACTTTTTGAGGAGTGTGTCATCCTTGGACTAGAAAAGGTTTGTTTTTCGAAGAAAAACAATGACTTTTCTTGATCCGAGGATCTCTTAAGGGATGAGATGCTCGGGTCAAGAAGTGTTGAGATTTGCTTTGCAAATCAAACACTTCTAGCCCAAGCATGACACGGATGGGGAAAAGTGACGGGTAGTGAGGTTATTTACAGCTCATTTGAGCGCTATCTCTCTCCCTATTGACGTCGGAGATCTAGACAGGCATCTTACTGAAAATAAAATTTGACATTTAGGCTTACAATTATGGTCATGGATCTTTCCTCACCTATCTCAGAGCATTCACTCCAAACCATGGCTGATGCCATCCGGGCACTTGCCATGGATGCAGTGGAAAAGGCTCACTCTGGCCATCCAGGAATGCCCATGGGAATGGCAGATGTGGCAACTGTTTTATTTTCAAAATTTTTGAAATTTGACTCAGCTGCTCCTCATTGGCCTGATCGAGATCGGTTTATCTTATCAGCAGGACACGGGTCTATGTTACTGTATGCCCTTTTATATTTAACTGGGTATGAAGATATGACGATTGAAGAAATCGAAAATTTTCGCCAATGGGGCAGCCGCGCAGCTGGTCATCCTGAATATGGAGATGCGACTGGAATTGAAACAACAACTGGACCCCTAGGTCAAGGCCTTGGAAATGCTGTCGGCATGGCCTTAGCAGAAAAAATGATGAAGGCTCAATTTGGGGATGAACTTGTTGATCATAAAATCTATGTGATTGCAGGAGATGGATGTCTCATGGAAGGCTTGTCCCATGAAGCGATTTCTCTAGCAGGGCATTTGAAGCTTAATAATCTTGTGGTTTTGTTTGATGATAATCAGATTTCCATTGATGGCCCAACAGAGTTAGCCGTCTCTGATAATCAACTCGAACGATTTAAGGCTTCCCACTGGGAAGTTATGGCTATTGATGGACACAACTTTGGCGAAATTGAAGAAGCTCTTAAAAAAGCTCAACACGCAACAAAACCCGTGTTCATTGCTTGTAAAACCCAGATTGCTAAGGGATCCCCCAATAAGGCAGGAACATCAGCTGTTCATGGGTCACCCTTAGGAGCAGAAGAAATAAGGGCCACACGAGAAAATATTCACTGGGATGCCGCTCCCTTTGTCATACCCCAAGATATCTTATCATCTTGGCGTAACAAAGGTCTCCGTGGTCGTGAAGCCCAGAAAGCCTGGGAAAATCGGCTTTCACAGAACCCTCAAAGGAGGGAATTTGAGCGACGCATGAAGGGTGAGCTACCGTCTGATTGGCAGCCACCCCTTACTGCGTTACTTAAAAAATTTGTGGCTGAAAAAACCAGTGTGGCAAGCCGCCAATCTTCTCAAATGGTTTTAGATACCCTTTCTCCCCATTTTCCAGAATTTGCAGGAGGATCTGCAGATCTTACCGGTTCTAACAATACAAAAGCCAAAGATATGGTGGCCATAACACCTAACGATTATAAGGGGCGGTATATCCACTATGGTGTGCGTGAGCATGGCATGGCATCTGCCATGAATGGAATCGCGCTCCACGGGGGTCTTATTTCCTATGGTGGGACATTTTTAACCTTTAGCGATTATTGTAGGCCGGCGATTCGACTGTCTGCCTTGATGGGGATTCGGGTTATTTATGTGATGACCCATGATTCGATTGCCCTAGGAGAAGATGGCCCTACGCACCAACCCATTGAGCACCTGGCATCCTTAAGAGCCATCCCCAACCTTCAGGTTTTCCGCCCGGCAGATGCGGTTGAAGTTGCGGAATGTTGGTCGCTCGCCCTTTCTTCCTCTCATTGTCCCTCTCTTTTAGCATTGACACGCCAAAAACTGTCTCTTTTACGAGAGGATATTTCTCAAAACTACTCAGCTAAAGGAGCTTACGTCTTAAAAGAAGCCCGCAGCAAACGAGAAGTGACCCTTCTTGCGACCGGGTCTGAAGTTGAAATTGCACTTAAGGCTCAAAGAATTTTAGAAGACAAGGGGATCCCTACAGCTGTTATTTCCATGCCGTGCTGGGAGCTTTTTGAGAAGCAAGACAAAACTTATAGAGATGCGGTCTTAGGTAAGGATACCTTTCGTATAGCTATTGAAGCGGCTTCTCCTATGGGCTGGGATAAATATATTGGAGAAAAAGGGGTCATGGTCGGTATGGAGCGATTTGGTGCGTCAGCTCCCTATGAAACTCTTTATGAAAAATTTGGCTTTACGCCTGAACATATCGTTGAAATTGTCGAAGGAGAAAAACAATGAAAGTCGCTATTAACGGATTTGGACGCATTGGACGCTTGGTTTTAAGGGCCATTCTTGAAAACCGAAGATCCGATATTGAAGTTGTTGCGATCAATGACCTGGGGTCCATTGCTGCTAATGCTCATCTTTTTAAGTATGATTCCGTCCATGGTCCTTTTCCTGGAACCGTAGAAGTCGTACCCGAGGGTTTGAAAATTAATGGCCATCATATTAGAGTGTTTGCAAACCCCAATCCTGCAGCCCTCCCCTGGAAAGATTTTGATATCGATGTAGCGATGGAATGCTCTGGACGGTTTACAAAACGAGATGATGCAGCAAAACATCTTGAAGCAGGGGCGAAAAAAGTTCTTATCTCTGCTCCTGCAGAAGGAGCAGACCTAACAGTTGTGTGGGGTGTTAACCATAATGAATTGAAACCTGAACACAAGGTTGTGTCTAATGCGTCATGCACCACTAACTGTCTCGCACCCGTTGCCTATATCCTTAACAAGACAATTGGAATCAAGCATGGATTTATGACCACCATTCACTCTTATACGGGGGATCAAAATCTTGTCGATACACTCCACCAGGACTTACGCCGAGCACGTGCTGCGGCCCTTTCCTTAATTCCCGCTTCAACAGGTGCAGCTAAAGCCGTAGGGCTGGTCCTACCTGAATTAAAGGGAAAGTTAGACGGTACAGCTGTTCGTGTGCCCACAGCGAATGTTTCCTTGGTTGATTTAACTTTTGAAGCCAAACGGTCTACCTTTCAAGCGGAAATTAATGAGGCTATGGCTATCGCTGCAGAGGGTGAACTTCGAGGCGTTCTTGCTCTTAACAATGAACCTCTTGTTTCCTGTGACTTCAACCACAACTCGGCAAGTTCTATCTTTGATCTCACGGAAACCCAGGTAGTGAATGGCACCTTTTGTCGAATTTTGTCTTGGTATGATAATGAGTGGGGTTTTTCCAACCGTATGGCCGACACAGCCATTGCAATGGGGAAGTTATAGGTAAATCTCCCTCTTTCTAAGACATTTTTGTGATCAAAGAGTGTATAAGACTTGCTTCTTCATAAAGAATTAATTCTTTTTTGAGAAACTTTGTTACAGAAGAACTAAAGAGGACTCATGTTTGGCGAGACATTATATATTCTAATCGGACTTTTATTCTTCGGAATCTTTTTAGCGTCTCTTATCTTGCCTTGGGTACTTCTCGCACGTATTCAAGTACTGCGAAAGGAAGTCAGCCGTCTTAACGATCACGTTGCCTGGTTAATCACCTATGCACGTGAAAAAGGCGCAACAATCCCCGAGCAATGGGAAAAATTAAGCCCCACCAAGGCTGGAAAGTCTATTCCTGCAACACTACAAATAGAGAAATCTATTGATAAAGCATCCATACCCCCCCCTTCTCCCTCTAAATCCTCCAAGGAAAAAAGTGAAGAAGCCTCTGATAAGAAAACGCTTCTGTTTAAAGACGTGAAAAAGAATTTTGAGCAAAAGTTTGCCATGAGCTTGCCCGTATGGATAGGGGGTATAGCGCTTGCGTTAGCAGGTGCTTTTATGGTCAAGTACTCAATCGAAATGGGTTTTCTTTCCCCATCCGTACGCCTTACGATTGGCGGTCTCTTTGGCATTGCCCTCCTTATTTTTGGAAATTGGATTCACGATAAACCTCATATCGCAAATGGAGAGCGCATTTCTCAAGCCCTTTCAGGCGCAGGTATTGCGGATTTGTATGTATGTCTTTTTGCCGCAACCAGCTTTTATAATTTGATCCCTCCTCTCGCTGGATTTGTTGGAATGGCCATTGTGACAACTATTGCCGTCGTCCTCTCCCTAAAACAAGGTCCTCCCATTGCAATGCTTGGAATGATAGGCGGATTTCTCACCCCGGCTTTAATCGAATCTAAAGAACCAAGTGCTCCGTTGCTTTTTATTTATCTCTATTTTGTTCTCGCTGGGCTCTTTACAGTTATTCGTAGAAAAAATTGGTGGTTTATTGCTATTCCCATTGTCCTTGCAACGTTTGCTTGGGTAATCTTTTGGGTAGAAACAAGCTATTCTCCCCACGATGGTCTTTGCTTAGGCCTATTCCTCATTGCCGTAAGTGGAACCATTGTCTTCCACTCCAAGAAAGCAATGGAAGAAAGGAGTAATGAGAAATCTGAGCCCTTTCCCCTTTTTCCTTTTCTCAATTATTTGTCTATGGGAGGCGCTATCTTACTGATGAGCGCTGTGGTGACCAAATCCCACTTTGGTATTATGGAATGGGGGCTCTTTGGATTGCTTACGGCAGGGGGAATCGCTCTTTCTTACTATAATCAAAAACTTTACGGTTTTATTCCTTGGCTCTCGGTTACTATGAATGTCATCATGCTGTTGGGGTGGCAAGAATCTGACCCCACAATACTTGCATCAACGGTTATGGCCTTTGCACTTCTTTATACCCTTAGTAGTTACGGGCTGATGTGGAAGGCTCTCAATCCCCGATCATGGGCTATTTTAGGTGCATCCTCCAGCCTTATCTATTATGTGCTTGCTTATGCCAAATTTCACAATTGGATAGAGAATGCAGGTTTTATAGCGAAGGATTGGTATACAGAGGCTCACCCTTGGGGGATTCTCGCATTAGGATTATTTTCCCTTTCCGTTTTTGCAGTCATACAAATCCTGAATCGGTTTCACGGTGAAGAGGGCACAAAACAACACCTGTTAACTGCTTATACCTTAACAGCAACAGCCTTCTTATCGATAGGCCTCGCCCTTGGATTGAATGAGGAATTTCTAACGATTGCTTTAGCAACAGAAATACTAGCTGTAAGCTGGATTAACGGGTATGTCAATATTAAAGCCCTTCGTTTTCTTGCTGGATTATTAGCTGCTCTATTTGGCATATTAATTATTCCTCAAATATTGTTTAAGATATTTATATTGTCTAATAATTTTGTAGCCATACAGTCAGCCATACATTCAAATCTTCCAAATAATGCGTTGCCCTCCTACTGGGAAAGTCGGATCCCCAGTGTCACTTGGTCCTTTTTTCATCTTGGATTACCGGCTTTGCTATTTGGGACGTCAAGCTTTTTACTGCGACGGCAAAGAGATGACTTTTTAATCAGAACCTTTGAAATGACCGCTATCGGACTTATCACGGTTATGACCTATTATTTGACGCGTCACGCTTTCCATATGAATGAAAATTTAGCTTTTATAGGATCGACCTTTATTGAACGCGGGACTCTCACCAATATCTTTTTCCTTTACGGCCTTGGCTGTTTATGGTTAGGGAGAAAATTCAACCGTGATGCCGTTTCATTAAGTGGGGTGCTCCTTATTGTTCTTGCCCTTCTCCGCATCCTTTTCTTCGACCTACTCATCTACAATCCTCTTGGGACGAATCAATACGTAGGGCCTCTACCCCTTTTTAATGGTCTGTTGTTGCCCTATGGATTGCCTATCCTGTGGTTGATGCTTGCCACGAAAGAACTGCTGAACACCACACAGCAAAGATACATTCCTTATGCAAATATATGTTCGTTTGTTTTACTTTTTTTCTTTGTCAGTTTTAATGTAACCCAAATTTACCATGGTCAATATTTATATAAAGGTGGGTTCAGTAATGCCGAAGTTTACACATACTCAATTGCATGGATTTTAACTGGTATTGTACTTTTGTTCTTTGGTACATTGAGACAAAACAAAATGCTTAGGCGTTAGCCTTCTGGGGTTAAGTTGGTTCTACACTCGATTTGTTTTCAGAGGCGTCCGTTGAGGGAGAACGATAGATTTGTATCTCTTTCCAACCTTGTGTTTTTGGGGAGTTGTTAAGCAAAGGATCAGTTGTATTCCACTCTGCACGTGCAAAATTTGTCAATGAAATCATCAATCCTATTAACAAGGGAACAATCATCAAAAGAAAAAAAGTTTTTTTTATATTTTTATTATTGTATATAAGTTTTATTTTCATTAAATGATCCTAGGTAAAAAATGA
>Ga0207096_1048_pt1 | contig 21214 bp, 20 predicted proteins | sample Alteio_BWMinHeat_86_FD_153547 | JGI IMG/M metagenome (GOLD analysis project Ga0207096, IMG submission 153547) | Enriched cells from forest soil in Barre Woods Harvard Forest LTER site, Petersham, Massachusetts, United States -... | ecosystem: Environmental > Terrestrial > Soil > Temperate forest >...
TGGATTTCGTTTTTGTGCTTTTCAAAAATAGACCTGTTGCGGATCCCTGTAATGATTAATTGCTCGTTGATTTTCTTTTTTTTCTTTAATATCGCGAATGAAGAAAGCAGGTTTGATATGTTCTTTAAAGGCGTTTCTCCCCCAATGCTTAAAATAAAATCTTTTTTAACGCCAAACCTGTCACTCACTTTACGGGACTTGTCTTTGTTTTCAAGCACCTTGAACTTGTCGCTTATCCCGTTATAAATGACCGTGATCTTTTTTTCTTCGATTTTTAGGCATGAGGCCACACATTTTTTAGTAAATTCAGACGGGCAAATAACCAGGTCTGCTTTTTTAAGCGCGTAAGACTGGATCCATTGAGTGTATATTTTATCGGTAAGGTTTTTTGGTTTCGTTTCAAAAGGCTTTGTGTCGTGGATGGTGACGGCATGCCTGCATTTTTTTTGTAACGGCACGGTGTTTGCCGGAGAATGAAAAAGATCGATACCGTCAGCTTTAATCCTTTGGGGAAGAAGCCATTGTTCCCAAAAATATAAAGTATCCCCCTTTGGAATTGAAATGCCCCGCTCTTTAAAATTGTCACCTTGAGGTTTTCTATGAACATTAGTTTGTCTTTGGTCATAATATAGCATATATTCATTTTTTGTATTTATTCGTCCCATCCAAGGCAATAAATTATTTAAGTATATACCGATGCCTTTCATATCAGGCAAATATAAGGGCCGTATATCGATTCCGATTTTCATTGGTTGGTCCTTGACGTTTTTAATAGTAAAAGTTTTAGGGAACAGGCAATCAAAAAAAGGTAAGGTTTTATGTATTTAAAGGCTTTTTTAAAGGAATTATCATCCGCATTTATAAAGGATGCGCCAAGAAAAGGATTACGATAGATGGAAGCAATGAGGTGATTGAATGAATTGGTGTTTTTATTTTCATTATAACAGGCCCGGCTCAAGATATATTCATTGGCGGCCAGGCGTTTTTGGACCATAACTTTAGGTATATCTTCGAATTGACGAAGTATTTTCTTGTCTAGGTCCACGGTGGAGACAAGGACTTTGATTTTATTCTTGACCGTTTGTTCTTCGTGGCAATGGTAAAAAGCAAGGTTTGGTTCGACAACTTGGTATATATTATAATGCCGGGCAATCCTTATCCACATATCAAAATCTTCCAGTATACTAAAAGATTCATCGAATAATCCCGCTTTATCAAAGCATTCCCTTCTTGTCATAACGGTTGAAGTCGGTAAATCTCCGCCTAATTCGACCAATTCTCTAAAATCTTTTCCTATATCATGCGAGGGTTTTATGCCGCAACGCTCATTTTTTTCATTGACCATGGTCGCTTTACTGTAAACGATACCGATGGTGCCGTCCTTATCTAAAATCGGCACCTGTATCGAAAGTTTCTCGGCAATCCACTCATCATCGGAATCTAAAAACGCCATGTATTGCCCTAAAGATTCCTTAATGCCCCTGTTTCGTGCCGCAGAAACGCCGCTATTCATTTGGTATATATATTTGATCTTGTCTTTAAAGGGTCCTAGGATTTCTTGCGTGTTGTCTACAGACCCATCATCAATTACGATAATTTCAAAATCCTTAAAAGTCTGGCAAAAGACGCTTTGTAAGGCGCGCGACAGGTATTGGGCTCGGTTATATGTCGGGACAATGACACTGACCTTGGGCATTTAATTTTTTCTCGCATTAAAAAGACTGATGGTTTCGCTGTAAGTGTCCAAGGTTTGTTGGACAATTTTATCTAATTCATAATATTGATGGACATATGCAGGGGCATTTTGAGAAAGCTGCTGCCTTAATCGGGGTTTTTGAAGCAATTCGAGCACTGCTTCAGTAAGAGCTATGGGGCTGCCGGCAGTCACCAATAGTCCAGTTTGTCTGTCCTTAATGATTTCTTCGAAGCCTCCTATCTTACTAGCTATGATGGGACATCCACACGCCATGGCCTCAAAAGCTACTGTGCCACCAGGTTCATAAAGAGAAGGCATGACACATAGTGTTGCTGTTTGGTAATAGCGGGTCAATTCTTGGGTTGACAGTGCACCTAAGTACATAACCCTCTCTTTGCCAAAATCATATATTAGACGTTGTGACCACGTGTGTTGGCCATCCTCGCATTTTAAGTCCCTTCCCGCTAAACAAAATTTGAGATTGGGCATTTCTTTTAAAATCAAGGGGATTGCTTTTGCCAGAACTTCTATGCCTTTAGATTTTTCTAATCGACCGGCAAAAAGGATGACTTGCTTTTCTCTGGACATTTTGGCTGGATAAAAAATTTTCGTATTAACGGCAACTGGAATTATTTTTATGTTTTTATCTTTTATGTCCCAGGCTGTCCGGACAAAATTTGTATAAGATTTTGAGACCCCTGTCACCAGATCCGATGCCAATATATGGTTTCTGCGCAGGTGCCAAATGATATAATTTTTGGGCCATTTTTTTAATGTCCCATTGTCGAAATCTTCTTTAAATCCTGGATAACCATGGAGCCTGACACAGACAGGGACTTGCCGTTGGGGTAAATAATCCCAAGCATCAGCCCCCCAATCTGTTGACTCTATAATGTCAATCGCGTGTTTTTTGACCAGTTCACTTAGCGCTTTTTTAATTAAATTCCCGTAACGCCAAGTGTATAATGGCAAAATTTCTTCTAATCGCCAAGCGCCCCTGAAGGCCTGTTCTTTTAAATCCAATTGATGGATGGTTATATTATTTTCTAAGGCATTAAAAACCCACTGTCCTTTTCCTGTCGTGGAAATTATATGCACATGATGCCCCATCCTTGCCAGGGTCACTGACATGTTGAATATGTAATTTTCAGTTCCTCCCCGCGTGCTGAAACTTCGGATTAAATAGCAAATATTCATTTCAAATTTTCTGTGGGGCATTAAATCGTTTATATTTCGCGTATCCCGCGATCATTCCTAGATCAAAATAGAACGCATTCCAGCATTTTAAAAATAATTTTGGTTGAAAAACAGCCAAGAATAATTTCATTAGTTTCGTTATTACCCTTCTCAATAAATAACGGGGGACACCAAAAATTGAAGGAAACGTTTCTTTAGTCTTCATTGATTCAATGATGGCTGCTGATTTACCATGTCGGTAACTCCATTGAGTGATATATGTTAAAGTCATCCGTTTGGGTTCAACGGGATGCCAAACCAAAGCTTTTCCGTTATAAAAGATCTTTTTATCTGTTTGTTGGGCCCTTTGGAACATTTCAATGTCTTCGAATAATGTTCCCTTGCCCGGCCCTAAATCCGTATCATAAAGACCTGCCGTCTTAAACACTTCTCTTTTGTAGGCGACATTGACCCCAGGAAATTCAGATAACTTTCTTAAACTATGATCGATAATACCTTCACCTCTGTCATATGATATGTGCGGGCCCCCAAGATCTTTTTTGTTTAGCCTAACCCAAAGGGGTGTTTTTGGGGGATATAAAGCAAGGACTCTTCCGCCAAGCACATCCACATTATTTTCATTGAAAAACCTGATCATTTCATCCAGCCAATGGGGATCCAAAATAACATCGTCATCCGTAAAGACGAGCACATCACTTTGGGATGAGTTGATAGCCAGATTAAGCGCATGGCTTTTACCCTTTTTTTCTTCTTTCAGAAATATAAGTTCTGTTTTAAAAGTTGTTTTATAAGAATGAACGAGTTGTTGGGTGCCATCTGTTGAGTTATTATCGACAATGATGATTTCTGCAACAGAATTCCAATCACATGCTTGATGAGTAAGGCTTTCAAGAGTTTTTTTAAGGCTTTCACAGCGATTATAGGTGCAAATAACAATTCCGAATAAATATTTCATAGGGATTTTGACCTGTATGCTTGTGCCATTCCAATTTTCCAAAATAAGGTCCCCCATGCCTTGATAAAAATGCGTTTATTGCGCATTGAAAGCAGCAATGAAAAAAACAAATTCAGTATCTGCCGGAAAAGATAGCGTGGGACCCCAAAATAACAAATGAAACTTTTTAATTCATCTGGGGTGTAGTCTTTTAGAATCGAATATCTGCCCGATGCCATGTGCCATTTGGCAAAATATATGAAATTAGTTCTTTCTTTGATGACGGGATGAAATAATAAAATATTTGGATTATAATAAATTTTATAACCAACACTTTGGATCCTATGGAAAAGTTCAGTGTCCTCTCCTATGCTTCCCTTCCCTGCCCCAATACCAGGATTAAAGCCTTTTATTTGTTCAAAGACCTTTCGTTTGATGACCATGTTTGCTCCAATAAAGGGCAGCATTGTTTTATCATATAACTTGACGTTTTCGCCTTGGTCATGGCAGGGAATAGGGCCATTTAAAATATCTTTATAGTCTTTGATCCACTGGGGGGTATTTGCTGGATATATGGGCTCGACTTTTCCACCCGCGGCATCGAAATCACATGCTGAAGAAAAACGGGCGATATTCGAAAGCCAATCCTCGTCTATAAGGACATCATCATCAATAAAAGCAAGGACTTCCCCTTTCGCGTTGTTTATGCCGGCGTTTCTTGCATTTGAAATCCCCTGTTTGGGTTCAAAAATATACCGGATCCTAGGATTGTCTTTTGTAAAAGAATTGATGATCTCTTTTGTATTATCAATTGAATTGTTATCAACGACAATGATTTCATAATCAAAACTGCCATCATATTTCTGTAGAAGCAAACTATGAAACAGTTCGGACAAACAATAGCAACGGTTATAGGTTGAAATGATGACGCTGATTTTCATAAAATTAAATTTACAGTTCAATTAATTCCCAATTTTTATTCATTTGAGATGAAAATGTTTCGTGAGAATAGTTTTCTTTTAAAATTTGCCAAGCATCTTCGATCACCTGTGAATATCGCTTCCCCTCAAAAAGATTTTGATAAGCTTCTGTAAATGAGGAAGTGTTTTTAAATAAAAATATATTCTTCTTATCTTCAAAGTCTAATCCTTCCACCCCTTTGGGTGTTGTAATAACGGGCCTGCCATAGGAAGCGGATTCCAATATTTTAAGGCGGGTCCCGCTTGCGTTCAGCAAAGGAACAATAACAGCAAAGCTGTCCTGGTAATAGGGTTTAACGTCTAGGACATTGATTTCGATTTCAATGTCTCTAGGGTGGTTTAAAATCGTTAAAATGTGGCGTTTATCTTTTGGGTATTTACCAATTACAGTCAATTTAACATCTGGGTATGTTTTTTTAAAATCCGGCCATATAAATTCAAAAAACCATTTCAACCCTTCTATATTTGGAAAATAATCAAGAGAGCCAACATATAATAATCGGCTGCGGTCTTTAGCAGCAGGTAAAAAATTTCGACGGTCAGATTGGAAAATATTGGGGACCACACTGATTTTATGGCGAAAATAGGGATGGATTTTGGAAATGGCATCTTGAGAACAAACAAAGGCGCGTTTGAACTGGGTGATAGCTTTAAGTTCAATTAGTTTTAATGAATATCTATTTTTGAATGACGTAAAACTTTTTTTATGATAATTCATATATAAATCAGAAAAAACATCATCGATATCTATGATTACCTTTTCACGCCATTTTTCAGGCAATTGTAAGAAATAGAAAACCGGATCAAATTTAAAGACAAAGATCAAATCATATTGGTTTTCTTCAATTATTAGAGAAAGTGTTTTCTGAAAATCTTTGGCATAATGTTCCGTAATTTGCCATGGTAATAAATGTAAGAATTTTTCTGCTCTTGTTAATCTAATATGCTGCCCTTCTTGGTCAAAATAAAAATGTTTCCTGAAGTGTTCTTTAATATAATTTTTGTCTACTTGTTCATCGGTTGATTTGGTCAGTGTAAGAAGGTCAACTTCTCCTTTGCTTCGCAGATAATCTACAAAATATCTGGCGCGCATTTCAGAGCCGTAAAGTATGCAATGTGGAGAATAGGTGCGGACAAAAAGGATCTTCATGACTTTGACCTTGTATGACACTTTCTTGCTAGTTGTACCATTTGGCCAAGATTAAACATGGCGTGGCTTCGGTAATGAATTTTATTGCTAAGGGAATTCATAAAAATGGATCGGACCCAAAATTTGGCCGTCCAATAGATAAATTCCCATTGGACCCCGAAGGGGTGATAGATTTTCTTCTGATATTTTTGCTGGATCTCAGAAAAAATCCCTCGTAAATAGTACCAACGATAATAATAATGAGGGGTGATTTTGGGCGCGTTGATCTTATGATGGACCAATACCAGCGGCTCATACATCCCTTTTACACCGGCCCTAAAAAGACGGGTACAAATGTCTGTATCTTGCATCAACACTTTTTCAGTATTAAAACAGCCATGGAGATCCAACACTGTTTTAGGTATGGCAATGTTGGCGCCGTAAAAAAGTGGTTCTTTTTTAATATCCTGAACGTCAAGCATCCTTGCTGTTTCTCCGTAATTTAAGATCCCTAACGGTCCTGTAAAAAAGCCCTTGTGCCACCAGCCTGATTTGAGATCAATGATCCATTCCGGTTTATTGCCATTGACCCAATGAGGATCAATCTTCCCTCCTATGATACCTATTTTATCTCCATATTTTTGAAAGGCTTCCAATATCCGTTCAAGATAATCTTTGCCTACCAAGCAATCATCATCTGTAAAAGCAAGGATTTCACCGCGGGCTTTTTCAATCCCATGATTTAGCGCAAAAGGTTTTCCTTGATTTGGTTCGAAAACATAACGAAGTTTCCCTTGAAATTTAGCATCAAAAGACTCAACCATTAATTTAGTGCTGTCTTTTGAATTATTGTCAACCACGATGACTTCATATGGATCTTTAATATTTTGATTTAAAAGGCAATCAAGAAGTTCTTTAAGGCTTTCGGCACGGTTATAGGTGCATATGACAATGCTAATGCTGGGCTTCATAAATTTTTAAAGAGTAATATATCCAATCCAATAAATTTCTTTTTCTTGATCAAAGAAAGTCTTTGATAAAGAAAATTCATAAATATTTTATCAGGCGTTCTGTTCCCATTGATGTACCAGATGTATTTAGGTTTTTGACTACCGATTAAATTAGAAATTTTAAAGATATCATTCTCATCACCAGCCATTATTTTTATTCTTATGCTTGAGTTTAGTTTTTTAAAATAATAATTAAAATAATCAAGATTCCATGAATATCCAATCATCAATGAGTTATTGTAATTTTTGTCATTTACAGCTAAATAATTGACCGATTGCCGCCACTCTTGTTTGCAAGGCAGGGAATAATAATGTTGAGAAAGTAACCAATATATGGAATATCCAATTATCATGACTGTAAATATTACTTGTAGTTTTGGACGGGCCAATAATGTTGTAACCGCGCGTGAAAATAAAAGGTAAGCGGCAGGTAATGAAATAATAAGGCCGCGGTTTATTAAGACAGGGTATGATAAAACGGACTTAATGTACATAACGGCAAAAGGAACAATAAGCCATAATATAAGAAACTTTTCTGTGGAAAACGGCAATGCCCCATCACTATTAGCCCTGCTGATAGTGCGAGAATGTCTCATGGTCTGGATAAACGACAATAAGCACATGCCTATAGCTAAAATCACAAATTTTATTGAATTATTAAAGATAAATTTAAGGTAGCCGACAAAAGTTACAAGAATATTGCCCGGCGGCGCTATCCAACTGATGTCTGCGCTGCGGAATTTTCCCATTTTAACTAACCATGGCATATAGGCGATTAATATGATTAAATAAATAATAAAAAGAGTAAAAACTACCTTTCGTTTACGAATAAAAAAAAGTATTGCCCCTAAACCTTGCAAGGCGATCAGTAAAAGACCGTAATAATGCAAATAAGCCGCAGCAATGGCAGAAAATATGTATCCAAATATAATATAAATTGATATTTTTCGGCCTTCATTTAATCCTATTAGGATTGTTGCCAAAAAATAGGTCGCCAATATTGTAAATAGAAGCAACATCGAATAAGCTCGCCCCTCCTGGCTAAAATAAATGGGGCACCAAAGCACGGCTGTTAGCGCAGAAGCGATGAGACCTTCTTTATATGAATATAGCTTTAAACCCAAAAAGAAAATGGCCAATACAGAGAGGATGCCGCTGATGGCTGAAGGCAGCCTTAATTGCCATTCATCATCACCTATATATTTTTCGACTAAATAAACCACTAGATGATAACCAGGAGGGTGCACATCCGTTGAGACCCCATTTTTTAAAACAGAACCGAAGTCATCATAATGGCTCCTGGCCCATGAAGACAATTCATCATTCCACAGCGACTGATTAGTAAGGCCATAAAACCTTAACACAGAAGCTGTGATCAAAATAAAAAGTAAAATGATAGAAATTCTTCCAAACATAAACGTCCTTAATGAAGGTCAAATATTCGCTTGGGTTTGCCAAAAATTAAAGTTTGGTTCCAAAATTTTCTTGCCAATGACCACTTGATAAGGTAAAAGTTGAGGAAACAGCTTTATTAAAAGTGATTTTATTGATCTTTTAACAGAATTTTTATTCTCTTGTTCTCCCCTAAAATAATATTTTTTAATGGTTTCAAACCCCATTTTTCCTAATAGCTCAACTGTTTCAGACATCGTATATTCACGCCAATGCAGACCAACGATCATGTTCTCTTTTTTATCTAATTGTTTTAAAAAGTCTTCTATAGGGTTATGGATGGACATCCCTTTGAGTAATTTGAGGCGATTGTCAAAAGATGCTTGATTGGGCATTCCCACATAAATATACCCATCCTTCTTTAATACCCTGTTGATTTCCTTCAATAGGGGCAAAGGATTGAAATTTAAATGTTCTATGACTTCACAAATGACCACTGCATCAAAGGCATTTGCTTCGTAAGGCAATATGTTCTTTCGTAAATTTACACCAGAAAAAGGAATATCATTATTTTCAAACAGTTTTCGAAGTGAAGGTGAATTATAAAATTCTGGAATGTCCAATGCCGTGACAGCAAAACCGCATTTCTTAAGCGATATACTGACCACCCCCAAAAACGGTCCAATTTCAAGGATATTTGCCCCTTTGGGTAATAAAGCATTAATGTCACCGACTGTCCTGGCATACGACCTTTTATGGCATGATAAATAATTGTATTCCCGGCCATTGACATTATTCCCAAGTATATCAATAGGCGATTTTTTTTGGTCTTCGATGATTTCTGAAACTATTTTTATTATATCCATGCCTTATATACCTATATGACTATCCAATGGCGCATACACTGCGCTTTTGAAACCCTCTTTATCCTGATAATCCCAAATCCTTTTGTAGTTCCCTTGGGTCAAATTAATGCTTGGAGGGTCATCCTCGATAGCAATGACCCCGCATGGAGCAAAGCTGCCTAAGGGATAAGATAATTGTGAGGATTCATTGTTTACCTGCACATGCTCTATTCTCCATTGAGGCATTGGTTTGAACGTTTTAAACAATACCCATAAAGGATACTCCCAAGAATCTCCTTTGAGTATGATTCCTACCTGCTTGCAACCCAAATTTCGTACTTGTTCTGCGGCCATCTTATAGGGTTTTTCAAGGTTAGGTCTTGATTGAAAATATTGGTCAAGTTTAGACTGTCTCCAGATGTCAAGGCGACCAAACCAATGGTGCTGATGATTAAAAAACATCCACGGTAAAGAGCCAACGAAAAATATAATCCCCAACAGTATTGTTCGGCTTGAAATCCGCTCTAAAATAAGCCCAGCTAAAGGACAAAATAAAATAAAAAGCGGTAGATGGAACCGGCTGATATAGGGCTGCCAACGGACTATCCAACAAAACAAAATAACAGAACAGCAAACTGCTGCCATATAGGCACGCGCGCCCGTCACTAACTTTGGCTTTAGGAAACAAAATATAAATAGAATGCTAAAAACAAAGGTATGTAATAAATTCCCGCAATAATCTTCTCGGGTTGACATTGGTGATATGCTAAATTTTGTATCATGAAAGATGGCCCGTGGGTCATTAATATCGATCGAAAAGAACCCGGCTGTTTTAATGGCAGCTTTTTCTATAAATTGATTGGTTTTATATAAGGGCGTCCCTATTTGTGCACTAAAATTACGTATTAAATTCCCCCCTAATACTTTTATGTCAAACGAAGAATTGACCAATAAATTAGCAGCGCCTGTTGAGTTTTTAATACCGATGACTGAACCGAATGCCTGCTGATTGCGCAGAAAAAACCCTGAGTTTAATACCAGTGCCAATGAAATGATTACGAAAAAGGCCGATAATTTCTTATTTTGCCTGCTATTCATTGTTTTTATAATTTGCCAGATCAAGAAAGGAATTAACAAAATACAACCAATCCCTTTGGTCAAGAATGCCAAACCTAAACTAAAGCCTGCGGTTAAAACATACAAAATATTGAATTTTTTTTGCATTTCCATAAGACAAAAGACAAAGCTAATTAACCAAAATGTTTCGACGTAATCTGTTTGAGTGCTTGTCGATTGAAGAATACCCATGGGTAAGGTTATCGAAATCAAGGATGCCAATAACTGGCCTCGTTTTAATGCGCCCAATTGCTTGGCAATTAATGACACTGCGACCATAGTGCCGATCATGGACAACCACTGGACCATATTAACGGACGTTTGTGAACCGTTGAGGAGGCGCAAATGGGCCATCGCAAATTCTGCCCATGGGGAATAATATAATTGACGGATGATATTGCACGGATAGTAGGCAATGGTTTTATTTTGGACCCAATGTTCCAAACGGGATAGATGATAGCTCATGGAGTCCCAATTATTGGGCATACTAAAAGCTGCGGTCAGGCAAGTGATCATTATTGTAAAAACGATGAAGATAAACATGATTTTTTCTTCATTGGAATATTTTTGCCAATTTATTTTAATTTTCTCAAAATTAAAACAAGGTATCATCGCAATGCAACTAACCATTGTCATTCCTCCCCAAATACTAATGACATCAACAGCCCTAAAGTGATGAAATAGACTCAACAATTCAGAAATTGACGTAATCAAAACGCCTATAATAATTGCAGACAATATCAATGACTCTCTTTTTTCAATTTTAAAATAATTTTGAATGATCACAGAATTGCTTAGAAGGACTAATAAGGGAAGCCATGCTAACATTTTTGGATGTCTTTCATTTATTTTTAGCAAATATTTTCTTTATATTTATATCAAGCCATGACCAATTATTAAATTTATAGTTGTATCTTAGGATGTCTTTCCTGAACATATCTTCAACATCTTTTTTGCCAATTTCGTTATAATAATGTTGATAATGCTTTTTTCTTTTTGAAGCCCCCTCTTTGGAAGTAAAGGGAAAATCTTTCTTAATATTCAGTTTTTTTTGGATAATTTTAATGTCTTTTTTTAAGGATTCAAATTTTCCAATAAAATCTAATTCTTCATCTAAAATGTTTGAATAAACACAATGTTCATGGTGCCGATCCTGCAGGATTTCCCCTCTTTTGCTGAATCGGTAGTCGTTTTCAACTGTTATTGGGTAACCAAATTCTTTCTTATATTCATCAAAATTTAAAGAACCTTTATATGTCAATTTAAAAAAGTCTTCATAAGCATTTAAACAAGAAACCATGCGGTCCCAGGGGTTTCGAACGAAAGAAAATTTGAAATAGCTGTCCCAGTATTCCCGATAAATCTTTTTTGCTTGGCTGGCTAATAAGTGCTTTGTTTCCTTTTCTATATTCCACCAATCATCCCCGCAGATCCATTTTTCGATGGCTGTTCCTGCGGTTCGAGGAATATGGATAAAAATGCATTTATATTCATGGGAGATCATACAATCGGGTCCTTTAATGTTAGTGGATTTTGTTCATTTCAATTTGACCAAATAGCGCATGGTTTTGATGCGCCATTGCTCTGTGAGCGGCAGTTTTCTTAGATATTTGTCCCTGACCTGCATCCTGTTTAATTTGAGCTGTTCGCTTTCATTGGCGATATAGGTTTTAGTACCTTTAAGGAACCTGTAATTACCCCACACTTCATTGACATATTGTGTATGGGCCACAAAAAAAGCTCGTAAGATAAAGTCTGTGTCCAGGCTGTAATGCTCTGATTCGTCATAAAATCCAACCTTGTCATGCAGTGATTTATGGTAAAAATAGGACGACGGGTTATGGGGAAATTGCCTGCCATCCCCCCCTATCAGGATATCAGCCACATTTAACCGTGCTGGTTTGTTGATATACCAAATTGAACCATCATCCTTATACACCCTGCAATTAGCCGCCAAAAAGCTTGGGTCTGGCAAGTTTTCAAAGAATTTTAAGACTTTTGGGAATACTGCCGGCTCGTAATAATCATCACTATTAAGAAAGCCTAAAATTTTTCCTTGGGCCATTTTTATCCCCTTGTTCATGGCTGATGATTGGCCATTGTCCTTTTCTGAAACCCAGCGGATATGAGGATATTGCTTGGCATAACGGCCAATCATTTCAGCAGTTCCGTCATTCGAGGCGCCGTCAATGACCAGGTGCTCTGCTTGAGGGCAATTTTGATCGATGACTGATTGCAGGCAGGATTCAATGTATCTAATGCCGTTATAAACGGGTGTAATGATGCTTATCAGAGGTCCGTTCATTTAATCCTTTTGTGCCCGGATGCCGAAGATAACCGGGTAACTGTCATCGTTATATTTGTAATCTTCATCATTAAGTTCGTGGCGGCCAATACCGTATAAAAAACTCATAAAGGTCAAGATGTTCCCATACCTTTGTGTTGTAATTCTTTCTGAATTAAAGAATTCAGTTAAGATTTTCTTTAAGCAAAAATCAGACATGTTCCAATAAATATTACAATGAGGGTTTTGGTGGGTCTTAAAACCGACCCCTGATGTCAACAATAAAACACCCGAAGGTTTAAGGACCCGGTGTACACTGCGCAGGGCTGATTGATGGTCAAAAATCATGCTGATGACATTGGTCAAAATGACGCAATCATAGGCATTGGAAGGCAAATGCTCAGCGTTAGTCAAGTCTGCAATAATGGTCGCTTTTTTATTGGTCTGATTGATGTCCAGGACATCGCTTTTTTTAACACGGTGTTTGCCAAATTCAACAGTGTATTTATTATCACCTACTTCCAGCACAGAGCCTTTAATATCAAGGGAATGGTTTGATAAGAATTTCTCAATATAATACCGGGCAATAGATCCTCCCCTGGCAAAACCAAAATCATCGCTGATTGGTTTTACCCGTCGGAAATCTCCAAAGTCAATTTTTCCGATAGCGGGTACATAATTTTCACCGTATTTGATGATTTTTAAGCGGCGGACCAGTTTGTCCGGGATAATTTTTCGTAATGCGCTTTTCATGAGTGTTTCCAGTTGTAATTGTGGTGCAATAAATCAAATCGGTAGTTTTTTTGAGTCATGCACTTGATCAAATGCCGCACCCGCAGGTAATTTGAGATCCCGCTCATTTTATACAGCATTTTAAAAATCCCTTTTTTGCGAAAATCATATAGCTTGCCGGTCATCTCCAAAGTATTCACCAAAAGCTCTGCAGGGTTTAATTTTCGAACAAGGCATTCTTCCAATAATTTTGTATTAATGTTTAGAAGACTTTCTATCAAAAACGGATCGGATATTCCATTGATCTTAAATGATTGGTTGATTTTTTCATAAATTTTAACTTTTTGAAAAAACATGTTTTCAGTGTCATCAGAAACACTTTTTCTTAAAATGCGATAGCAACATCCGGCAAATGGAAGGTGTTTCATATAGGCCCCACAGCCCAGGATACGGATCCATAAATCCGTGTCAACACTGCAGGTCAAAGTTTCATCAAACCCTCCTACTTGTTCAAGCCAAAATTTGGGTACTAAAACAGCATGGATGACCACCTTATTTGACTCGATGAAAGAAGCATATTGCTTTTGAGGGCTTGGCATGAAAATTTTTCCGATTTCGATCTTGCCGTTGAGTTTAAGTAAAGTGCAATCAGTAACTGAAATGGCTTTGGGGTCTTCGGCAATGTCTTGGATTTGTTTTTCTATCTGCTGGGGGTATAAAAAATCATCACTGTCTAAAAATTTGATATATCGACCTTTGGCCATTCGCAAGCCAGCGTTGCGAGCGGCAGAATGACCTTTGTTGGGTTGGTAAAAATAAGTGATTTTTTTTGTTTCTATGTAGGACTCAAGTATTTTGGTCGTGCCGTCCGTTGACCCGTCATCAACAACTATGATTTCCACATTTTTATAAGTTTGGGCCAATGCGCTTTCCACGGCTTCTTGAATATAAAGAGCTTTGTTGTAAGTGGGTATAATGATGCTGACATTAATCGGATTTACATTAGCCATTTTTGCAAGTTTTCCTCAAATTGGTGGCCATCACAATTAGGAACAAAAAACCTGGGTAAAAGATAGGGATTTGTACTATTCATGACCGTCTGTTGTTCTACGGTGCAAGCATTGCTGAAATCCAGGTGTTCGACGATCTTGACAGTTTCTTGAGAATAATTTCCGTAAGGGTAAGCGAAACTTTCAACAGGGCGATTTAACGTGTTTTCCAGGAATTCTTTACTTAAAGATATTTCTTCTTCTTGGGATTTTGCAGGTAAATAGGACAGCCGTGGATGGCTTGCAGTATGCGCCCCAATTTCGAAAAGTGGGCAATCGGCCATAGATTTCAATTCATCTAATGTCATTGGAAAACAATCACTACGTACCGTCATGGCCCTTTTTGACCACTTTTCTAAGTATTTTAATATCAGTTGTCTTTTTTCAGATGGTAACGAGCTACCGAGATGGTTGAGTGTGATATAAAGTCGGTTTCGGGACAATGCTTTATCATTAAAAGGGACGGGATGTTTTAAGTAAGAATAATTGAATGTTCGGCACCTCCCCTCTGGCAAGATTTGCCAACAATAGTTTTTATCATCAATGGACATGTCAAATGTATCTGGAAGCGTTTCTGGGGCAAGGATTGTCCGTTCAAGGCTGTCACCGAAAAACTCTTCTTGTTTGCCAATGACACCGGTGACTAAAAAAAATGTCGCAGGAACACCGTGTCGTTTAAGTATAGGAGCTGCAAATTGAAAATTATCAGCATACCCATCATCAAATGTTAAAATAAATTTTATAGGTCCTAAAGAAAAATTTTTAAGGTCCTTGCTCATCTGGCGCATTTGCAGCAACTGCCCATATTTTTTTATGATTTGGAGTTGTTCTTCAAAGTTTTTGGGCGAAACGCATAATTGCCTGGGATCAAAATTGGTGTCAAAAATGCGGTGGTACATAAGGACCACCGCCCGTTTGTTTAATTGGTTCCAAGATTTTTTAAGCTGTTCTATAGACAAATTTGTCAGTTTATTTATCATGTTTTTTGGATTAAACCCATTCTAATTGAATATGGCCTTGAATCTCTCTAAGAGGAGTTCTTTCTTCAAATATTTGTTCAACTGATTGTCCTTGAGCCAGGGTTCTTGCATCATGGCCATATAACGATCATCATCCCGGTCAAGTTCAATGATTTTCTCAACCAGGTTTTCTAAATTACTGACATCGCTTTCGAATAAAAAACTTTTTTTATTAAAATCTCTGGAAATCAAATCGTCTCCATAATAAATAGGAATGCTGTTAGCTGCCATTGGATGGGTGATTTTTTCAGTCACGTATCCTGGATAGGATTCATTTTCAAATGCAATCGTAAATTTATAATCATGTAAAAATTTAATTTTGGTCTGCTGCCAGTCTAAAGCATATCTAGATGAAAGGGTGTTAATATGCTGACCGATTGGTGGCGTGTTATTCATGCACTTGCCCGGTGCATCGACTTTCTTGTATCGGTTTAGTTTTTCAAAGAATTTGTTTCTATATTCGACATCATTTGAATAGATGAAATTGCAAAATTTACTTTTAACTTTAAGCACTTCTAAAGGATTAACGTTTTTTATTAAATCGTCAAAATGCCCTGAGGTTACGTAATTTGGGAGACGCAGGTGGCGGGGGTGTTTGAATTCTTCATCATAACAAAATGAAAATGCCCAGTCGCATTTGGCCATGTCTGGAATCACATTTTCTGCCGTATAAAAGATCCTTGTAAAATCTCCTTTAAGATTGGGGACCTGGAATCTCGCCGTTTCTTTTTTGACCACTTCACGTAAGTTTGTTTTTTTTAATTTAGAATAAAGCCCAGGAGACAATGTTTTAATGATCCGGCTTCCTTTGGAATAAAAGTTCTTTAAAAGAGATCCCTTAATATTTTCATTCTTATTTTTGTTTTCATTAAAAACCGAAAAGAACACAAAATCTGGTTTTTCTTTGTCTACAATAATGTCATAATGCGGCCGTAAAAATTTAATGAAAAAATTATCCTGGGGATTGAAATTCGGCCAAAAGTGACGAAAATCAATACGAATTTTTTTCAATTTATTCATATAAATAAACCTATGCAATCATCGGGTTAATCAGATAATTTTTTTAGAATTTCCAGTTGACTTGGGGTAAAAAAACAACATCTGACAGGCTGTTGTTGCCTTCTATTTCCACACGAATGACTTCTTTATTGCGAATGGCGTAAGGATGTATGATATCTTTGTCCCAAATGGAGAATTTGACCATATAGATGCCCGGCGCCAATAAGTTCGCCCCAAGGTCTATGGAAACCTTTCCTTTTCCTTGGATCGAATCTATCTTTATCCCTAACTTATCTGTCCGTGAAGAACAGCAATGCACACCGTCAGATCGTACGATATCAAACCTGAAAACAGGGAAATTGATTTTTTCCCTTGCCTCGTAGATCAAATTAATGTCAATTTGCTCTCCTAACTTGAAAGTTTTTTTAAGCTCAACATCAACGATGTCTACCAGGCAACGGGTATCGACCTTGACTGTTTGCATATCCATGGCCACCATTTTGTTCCTGAGCTCATTTTCATTTCTTTTATAGATGATGTTCTGGTATTGAGGGATGACTTGGTCCGAAGGTCCATCTATAAGGACTTGGCCATTTTGCAGGAGTATCACCCTTTTGCACAGGCTTTGGATCAAGTCGAGCTGATGGGAAACTAGGACTATGGTTGCCCCAGAAGACAAAAGATCACGTATTTTTTGGGCACATTTGGCTTGAAAGGCAATGTCCCCCACCGATAGGACCTCATCAACCAGCAGAATGTCGGGGTCCATGTGCGCTGCAACGGAAAAACCAAGCCGTGAATACATTCCAGACGAATAGCGCTTAACAGGGGTATCGATGAATTCTTTGACACCTGAAAATTCCACAATTTCATCGAATTTTGCGTCAATTTCCCCCTTTCGCATCCCCAGGATGGTGGCATTTAGATAGACATTCTCGCGGCCGGTCAATTCCGGATGAAAGCCGGCAGTCACTTCAATGAGCGCTGAAATCCGGCCGTTGACCTTGATAGAGCCCTTGTTAGGCACGATGATCCTTGATAAGAGTTTCAGCACCGTGCTTTTACCGGCCCCATTGGCGCCCATGATGCCAACGACTTCCCCTTTTTGGATTTTAAAACTGATGTCTTTGACAGCCCAAAATTCCTGGTCTTGCAATCCGATGGCATTATGATTGCGCTTAAAAAAATGAGGAATGGCATCGCGCAGAGAATTCAGCTTCTCTCCTTTTTTGAATTTTTTCCAGACTTGGTCAAATTCTAAGACACAATTCATTTATATATTCTCAGCAAAATAGGGTTCGGTTTTATGGAAAATGGTCATACCGATGACAAAAACTAACAAAGAACTTAATGACGCATAAGCTATCCAGAACATATCTGGCATTTGGTGCAAGACAACGACCTTATCAATCTCTTCGAGAATGCTCCCTAATGGGTTTAAAAGCATGATTGCCTTCCATCGGCCGAAAGATGCGGCGCTATAGAAGACAGGTGTAAAAAATATGCCAAACATTAAGATAATTTCAACGACATATTTAATGTCTCTATAAAATAGATTGGCTGAAGAAAGGATGAGACCTAAGCCAAAGGTGTAAAGGACCAAGAGTACTAAAAGTAGCGGCATCCATAACAGGTAAACGCTTAGCCCTACTTTAAAAAAAGTCAAAAGGACAATGAGGACTACCAATGCAACTCCAAAATCAAAAAGACAGGCTAGTATGGAAGAAAACACCAGAATGGCGCGGGGAAAGTAGATTTTGGTGACTAAAGAACTGTTGCCAATCAAGGCTTGGACGGAAAACCGGATGGAACTGATAAAAAAGGTCCAAGGAAGCACTTTGACTGAAAGGGATATAATGCCCAAAGTGTCTAAAGGGTGCTGGGAAACTTGGGCCATGACTTTTTTAATCAATATACCGGCACAAACGGCAACGACAGGCATAAAAATGGCCCACAAAAACCCCATGGCTGCCTGCTTATACCGTACCCTCAAGTCCCGCAGGGTCAGCATCACGGTCAGGTCGCGGTATTCAAACATTTCTTTTAACATTTGGATCATGGTTGTTCTTTAGAACCACTTTTTCTTAAAATAAGCAACTGTGTGTTTGAGGCCTTCTTCGAAATTGACCAGGGGTTTGTAATTTATTTTTTGGCTTATTTTGCTGATATCAGCGCTTGTTTTAAATACGTCCCCTGCCCGAAGGGCCAAGAATTTGGGTTGGATGTTTTTACCGATAATGCGGTTTAGGGCAGCGACCAACTCTAAGACTGTATTATCTTTGCCGTTGGCTACATTGAATACCTCATGCTTAATGCCTGGTGTTGTGGCTGAAAGAATGTTGGCAGAGATGACATTTTCAATATAGGTAAAGTCCCTGGATTGTTTGCCATTGCCGAAGATAGGCGGCTGTTCGTTATTTAATATGCAATGGATAAATTTGGGGACCACGACCGCATATTCATCATCTAAGGCCTGTTTGGGCCCGAAAACGTTGAAATAGCGAAGGCACACTGTTTCAACACCAAAAAATTCGGAATAAATGCGGCAATAATACTCCCCTGTTAATTTGCTTAAGGCGTAAGGAGAGATCAAGAGCGGTAAATGGGTTTCTTTTTCAGGGAATTGGTCAGTGTCGCCGTAAATGGAGCTGGACGAGGCAAAGACGAAACGTTTGACTTTGTGCTTGGAGCAAGATTGTAACATGGTCAAGACACCATCGATGTTGACTTTATTGTAGTTAAAGGGGTCTACCAATGATTTTGGCACAGAACGTAAGGCCGCCTGGTGCAAAACATAATCCATCCCCTGGCAGGCCTTGTCACAGTCAGTGGCATTGGTAATGTCTCCCCGGATAAGTTCGAATTTATCTTTACCCAGAGCTTTGGCAAAGGACAGGTTCTCTTCTTTACCTGAATAGAAATTGTCTAAAATCCTGACAAAATGGCCTTCATTAGTCAGGTGTTCAGCGATGCTGGAGCCTATGAAGCCGGCGCCGCCGGTGATTAGGTATTTGGTCATGACATTTCTCCTATAAATAACGGTAGATATATTCTGGGATGAAGTATTCGACTCCGGTAAGTACGTGTCCTATTATGTTTGAATGGGCTTGGTCTAAGAGTTCTACGGCCCTGGAAACCATACCGCGCTGGGTGTGCCCGGCCTGGATGACTAATAGAACGCCTTCCACATTGCTTCCAATAATGACAGCGTCCGTGACAGGGATCACAGGAGGCGTATCGAGCAAGACAAAATTGTATTTATCACGCAGTGTCAAAATTAACTCCTTCATGCGCTGTGAAGCCAAAAGCTCTGCAGGGTTTTCCGCGACAGCACCTGAGGAAATGAAGCTCAAATGGCCGATGTCCTGTAAACTGAATATGATCTCATCCAGGCTCACCTGCCCTTGAAGAAACTCACTTAAGCCTTTGCAGGGCGGCGCACCAAGATAATTAAGCAATTGGCCTTTGCGCATGTCGGCATCGATCAAAATGATGCGCGGTTTATGGGTCGCGTGGGACATGGTGATGGCTAAATTTAAAGCGGATACAGTTTTACCTTCTGAAGCAACGGAACTGGTGATGGCAATCGTTTTTGGAGGTTTGCCTTTGTTTAGGGCAAGGACATTGGTGGTCAGGATTTTATACTGTTCTGAAATGACGGCCTTGGGATCAAAATAGGTGACTAAGCGCGCATCGAGCTTGGAATCTTTGAGCTTATGCACAATCATCTGCTCGTATTCTTTGATCTTGATGGCTTTGTCTATGCGTTGGATGCTCTCTAATGTCGCTTTTTGTAAAGCCCGGGTGATTTTTCCCATTATTAGGTCTTTCAGTTTGATTTGACTGCGACAGTATGGTCTGACGATTGCGAGAAAGCTGTCAGAAGTATTTGTAGTTTGATTAATTTAGAGTTTAACTCGTCAATATTAGCTTGCAATGCCGCTTCCATGCGGTTTAAATTTACATTGGTCTGGGATTGCTGGGTGATAGTGTTATCGTTTAAATTTTTTAATGCGGCCTCGTCATAGGTAAAACGGCCTTCGAGCGATGATTGAACACCGTTAAGCATTTTGGTCAGTCGTGAAATTTGGGATTGCTGCTGGCGGATTTTTGCGTCCATGCTTAAATAGACATGGTTTTTAATGGCGGTCACACTATGGAACAAGTTTCCCAGAAAAAGAAGCATTACAGCTGCCGTAATTGTGCTCAAAATTAAAAAAACTGCATGCAGCGGTTTTTTGGGGACTGGTTTTGAGGCTTTTGTTGAATTTTCAGGACCGTTAAGATTATTTTTCTTGGGCAATTCGTTTAATATCGTGTATATTCGGCTCATAGTGTGGAGGTCTCTTGGTTGTGGTTTTTAACCATACTTAATAATTCCATCGGTGACTCACCAATGACTTCCCGCATGGTGTTTTCATCGATGATTTTTAAACCATCGGCATAACCTGTTAAAAGGGCAAAATCGCAAACTTGGTTGATTAAACGCGGCACGCCTTTGGAAAATTGGTACACCAGCTTTAAGGCTTCAGGAGTAAAATACTCCCTGTTACTTTGACTGGCCACTTTAAGCCTGAAAGCCACGTATTCCTGTGCCTCTTCATAGGAAAGCGGCGAAAGATGAAAATAAACCGCTATTCTTTGGCGCAGCTGCTCTAAACGGCTTAAACCTAATTTTTGTTTTAGTTCCGGTTGACCGATCAGTACGATTTGTATCAATTTATCGGTCTCTGTTTCCAGATTTGAAAGCATGCGCACTTCTTCTAAAACAGCTGGTTTTAAATTTTGGGCCTCATCAATGACCAGGACCACATTGCGGCCGCGATGGGCCT
>Ga0207096_1025_pt1 | contig 20927 bp, 15 predicted proteins | sample Alteio_BWMinHeat_86_FD_153547 | JGI IMG/M metagenome (GOLD analysis project Ga0207096, IMG submission 153547) | Enriched cells from forest soil in Barre Woods Harvard Forest LTER site, Petersham, Massachusetts, United States -... | ecosystem: Environmental > Terrestrial > Soil > Temperate forest >...
CAAACAAATTAACAACACGTACACGGGATTAAACGTAAAAAAGGAAACGAAATGGGCACGTTGGAAAGTGATGGCAAAACCCGCTGCTTTGGTGGAGAGCTAGGCAAAGAATTTTATGCCCATTATCATGATCACGAGTGGGGCATCCCTTCCCATGATGACCGGCATTTGTTTGAGCTGCTGATTCTTGAAGGGGCTCAGGCGGGTCTGAGTTGGGAAACGGTTCTGAAAAAGCGAGAAGGATATCGCAAGGCTTTCCATCAGTTTGATCCCGCTAAAGTAGCTGCAATGACGGATGAAGAGCTCGAAGCCTTGCGTCATTACCCCGAGATTATTCGTAATCGGCTAAAGATCTATGGTGCACGCCAGAATGCTAAAGTTTTCCTAGAAATTCAGCAAGAATTTGGCTCTTTTGACCGATATGTTTGGGGGTTTGTCAATGGCAATCCTATCACCAATCATCGGCAACGATTTGAGGATATTCCATCGATTATACCTGAAAGCGATGCGCTCTCAAAAGACTTGAAAAAGCGTGGTATGACCTTTGTGGGCTCAACCATCATTTATGCCTATATGCAAGCGATTGGGATGGTGAATGATCACTTCACGGGATGTTGGCGGTATGGTAAAGGTTAGGGAACTCAGGTTAGTATTCTGACAATATTGAGTTTTAGGGTCCAGTGCCGTTCGCCCTGAGCGTAGGCGCGTGAGCCCGAAGTCGAAGGGCACTAGATCATCCTTCGACTGCGGCTCCTTCGGAGCCTACGCTCAGGACGAACGGAGTCATATTAATATTGTACACTCATCCTAAAATTTAATATTATCAGGGCATTAGGTTAATTTCTAACCCTCACACATCCAAATCTTTAACAAACCGCGCATTTTCTTGAATGTACGTAAAGCGCTTTTCAGGATTCCGTCCCATCAATTCTTCCACAAAAAGCTTAATGTCCTTTCCTTCTTCTACGGTGGGTAAAAAAACACGCAACAAGATACGCTTATGGGGATCCATAGTGGTTTCCTTAAGCTGTATCGCGGGCATTTCTCCTAAGCCTTTAAAACGACTCACATCCACTTTTTTTACCCCCTTAAATTCGGTGAATAAAAGGCGGTCCCGATCCTCATCATCACGGGCATAAATGCTTTTGCTTCCATGCGTGAGACGGTAAAGGGGAGGTTGGGCCAAATAAAGGTGTCCTGCCTCAACAATGGCTCTCATTTGCTGGAAGAAGAATGTCATTAAGAGGGAGGCAATGTGAGCACCATCCACATCCGCATCCGTCATAATAATAATCCGTTCATAACGCAGTTTCTGTGGATCACACTCTTTTCCGCTACCACACCCAAGCGCTAACATCATATTCGCAATTTCTTGGTTAGCATTCATCTTATCTATGGTTGCACTGGCTACATTAAGGATTTTCCCTCGCAAAGGAAGAATAGCTTGGGTTTTTCGATCCCGGGCTTGTTTAGCCGACCCTCCAGCTGAGTCACCTTCGACAAGAAAAATTTCCGTTCCTTTTGCCGATTCAATGCTGCAATCCGCCAGCTTTCCAGGGAGTCTCAGCTTTCTTGTTGCTGAGGCTCGACTAATTTCTTTAGATTGTTTACGACGCAGGCGCTCATCCATTTGGAGGAGCACGTAATCGAGCAAACTGTCCCCCGCCTCCGGGTTAGCCGTTAACCAATGGTCAAAATGGTCTTTAAGACTGGATTCAACAAGCCGGCTTGCATCCTGAGACACAAGTTTTTCTTTTGTTTGTCCTTGAAATTGTGGATTGCGCAAAAAAACGGACAAGACACAAGCTGCCCCCCCAAGACAATCCTCAGCAGTAAGTTGGGAGGCTCGTTTGTTACCTACACGTTCTCCATAAGCACGTAAACCACGAACGATGGCTTGGCGGAATCCATTTTCATGAGTCCCTCCCTCTGGGGTCAAAATAGTATTGCAGTAAGAGGTGCAAAAGCCCTCTCCTTCCAAGGGCCACGCAATGGCCCACTCAAGTCGCCCCTCTCCCTCAGAAAAAGTTGCATCCCCTGTAAAGGCGGTCGGCGTTGCAAGAGGTTTTCCTTCTAATACTTCTGTCAAAAAATCAGAGAGGCCACCTGGGAAATGGAAGGTCGCTTGGAGAGGAACATGGCCCTCATCATTCAACCCTTCCTCACACTGCCAATGAAGAGTAACCCCTTTAAAAAGATAAGCCTTTGACCGTGCCATCTTATAAAGGATCGTTGGCCTAAATTTTGTCCCTTCTCCAAAAATTTCAGGATCGGGCCAAAATGTAATCTGGGTTCCTCGGCGATAGGAACTTGCGCCCTTATTGTCTAAAGATGTGAGGGGGCACCCCTGAGCATATTCTTGGCTCCACACCTCACGATTAGAAAAAACGTCAACAACAAGACGTGACGCAAGAGCATTAACAACAGAAAGCCCTACCCCATGAAGTCCGCCGGATGTCTTATAGGATTTTCCGCCAAACTTTGCGCCCGAGTGTAAGGTTGTTAGTATCACCTCAAGAGCAGATTTGTTGGGAAATTTGGGATGGGAGTCAATGGGTATGCCTCGTCCATTATCACGCACTGAAATGGATCCATTAAGATACATCTTGATATCAATACGATTGGCATGCCCCGCCACAGCTTCGTCCATTGCATTGTCAAGAAGTTCCACAACAAGGTGGTGAAGGGCCCGTTCATCTGTGCCTCCAATATACATTCCTGGGCGATGGCGAACGGGCTCTAGCCCCTCTAAGACTTGAATGTCTTTTGCTGAATAGGTTTCCTGTGTTGTAAGAGATGTAGAAAATAATTCACTCATATACCCTTCGCCTTTCAAGTTTTGGGGGCGTTGCTCGAAGGGCATTCGCCCTCGGTCACGTATAAGAATACGCTCCTCGGGCATTATGGGTAAAAATCCAGTTTAAGGCAAGAGATGGCTTACATCATCGCGAGCATCCCTACCCTATGGGTAAAGAAGTATGGTACCCCTCACCCGCCCTACGGGCGACCTCTCCCACAAGGGGAGAGGTACTTCTTACTGCATCAAACGAAGGAGAACCTCTCCCCTTGTGGGAGAGGTCGCCCGTAGGGCGGGTGAGGGGTATAAGCGCCAAGTTTATTTAAGATCAGCATCTAAAAACCAGTATCCGTCTTTCAATACTTTTTCTTTGTGAAATAAACTACGCTTTCTTATTTTTACAAAACTCTGAATAAACGACGGCAAGGCTATCAAGGGTAAGACTTTCATTGACATAATGGACAAACGACAGGTCCTGAAAAAAAAGAGAAGAAAGCCCCCCTGTGGTCACAATCTTAATGTCAGCAGAGCCATGGGATGTTATATATTCTTGGCGGGTACGCTTAACAAGACCTTCAATCATACCCACATACCCCCAGTAGGCCCCCGCTTGCATGGCGCTTCCAGTCCTCGTGCCAATCACATGATCCGTCCGTGCAAAAGTTACTGGGGGAAGCTTAGCTGCAGCATCATAGAGTGCTTTTAAAGATAACTTAACTCCTGGTGCAATGGCTCCCCCAAGATAACGCCCCTTCTCATCAACGACCTCAAGAGTTGTAGCGGTACCAAAATCAATAATAATTAGAGGGCCCCCATAACGCTTATAGCCCCCATAAGCACTCACTAAACGATCTGCCCCCAGGGTTTCTGGTTTGTCAATTTTCAAAACCATTTTTAGCTTCACACTGGGTTCACCAACAACAAAAGGTTTTTTCTTAAAATAACGCTTAGCCATAAACTTAAGGTTAAATAAGGCTTCGGGAACAACAGAAGAAATAATGACATCGTCTATAGCATCAAGCGAATATCCCGCAAGGGAAACCCATTGGTTTAAAAAACCAATATATTCGTCTCCCGGCCGCTGGGGCTCATTTTTAAGGCGCCATTGACCCATTTTCTTTATACCATCATAAAGGCCAAACACAACATTTGTATTTCCTGAATCAATAACAAGCAACATGTCACACCTCTGCTAAAATTTCACCAGCCGTAAATTTTTTTAACCCTTGGGGTGTTCTTAAAAGTAAGGCCCCTTCCCCATCAATCCCTTTAAAAATTCCTGTCCGCAATTTTCCTTGCAAATCAAATGAAATTTTTTCTTCAAGCCCCGCAGCATATTTCATCCATAAATCGTATATAGGGGCAAAACCTTTCCTTTTCCAAAGAGCAATGTAATCTTCAAGGGAAGCCGTAATGCCATGCAGAACCTCTTCTAAAGACAAATAAATATTTTCATGCTGAAAAGACGTCGTCGGATAGCGCACTTGTAGAGGCTTAGAAATCAAATTTAGCCCACAAGAAATCAAATAGGCGGTCTCTGTTTTTTCTGGAAGAGGCAAAGCTTCCAACAACAACCCCCCAACTTTTTTTCCATTTAAAAGAACATCATTTGGCCATTTGTATGTCAATACATGGCCAGGAGGCAGGAGAGGCCGCAACTTTTCCCCTACGGCAACGCACGTTACAAAAGAAAGCTGAAGCGCCTCTGACAGAGGGTAATTCAAGTAGGTGATAAAGGTCATGTATAAATTACCAGGCAAATCTTCCCAAATTCGTCCATGTCGCCCCCTACCCTTTACTTGTTTGTAGGCTACGATTACCGAGCCATCCTCAGCCCCTTGTAAAGCGCGCGCACGTGCTTCATCTATTGTACAATCAAGGGTATCAAAAAAATAAAAAGTCACCATTTGTATCCTTTAGATAGGTAGCGCTAGAGCAGCACGCTGAGCCATGTCAAGCAAGGGATTTGGGAAAATAAAAAACAACAAAACAATAGCAGCACACAAATTTAACACTATTTTCATTTCTCTTGATAGCATAATTGTTTGTCCATAAGAAACCTCTGGAAACTCAGGAATCTCATCAAAGTACATGACTTTAACAATTTTTAGATAGTAATAAGCGGCAACAACTGACGTCAATACAGCCAGGATTGCAAGTCCAAAAAGACCTGCGGATATCGCCGCTTTTAAAACATATAATTTGGCAAAAAACCCGGCTAAGGGAGGAACTCCTGCAAGAGAAAACATAAAAATAGCAAGCATAAGAGCGACTTTCGGATGAAGGGTTGAGATGCCGGATAAATCTTCAATGTTTTGAACACCCGTATGCCCTTTGCCTCTGAGGCATAAAAGACACCCGAAAGTTCCAATAATCATGACCAAATAGATCGCTAAATAAATAAAAACAGCTTGAATACCTTCATCATTCCCTGCCGCAATCCCCATGAGAACATAACCCATTTGCCCAATAGCACTATAGGCTAAAAGCCGTTTTATATCCGATTGATTGAGAGCAGCGAAGGCTCCCAAGGTCATTGAAGCAAAAGAAATAAAGACGATCACAGACTGCCATTCACCGTATAACTGCAGAAAAGATGTCATCATAAGTCGTAAAAAAATAATCATAGCCGCTACCTTAGGCGTCGCCGCAATAAATGCTGTAATGGGCGTTGGGCATCCTTGATATACATCGGGCGTCCACATGTGAAAAGGAACGGCAGAGACTTTAAATGATAAAGCGGCTATGGTAAAAATAAGGCCAAGGAATAGACCTATGGAAAGCCCATTAATGCTTTCCATACGAATGACAGACTCTAAAACTTCAAAATTCGTAGATCCTGAAAATCCATAAATCAGGCTGGAGCCAAAAAGATACATACAGGTCGAAAAGGCGCCCAAGATAAAGTATTTAAGCGCCGCCTCCGAAGACATTACCTGCGTTCGATTTAAAGCAGCAAGGATATATAAACATAGTCCTTGCATCTCAAGACCCACGAAAAGAACCATAAAATCATTTGCTTCCACCATCAACAGCATTCCAACAGTCGCAAGCAAAACAAGAGGAGGAAACTCAAAAAATTCCATCTGCTCAGCCACCATACTGGGGAGCAAAATAGCTAATACAGCGGCAGCTCCAGCAAGAATCAGGATTTTCGCAAAATAGATCAAATCATCTTGCATCAGTTGTCCTTCAAATGTCACCCATTGCGCACCGGATGTATCTTGAATAATCAAGACAAACAAAGAAATTATAAGAGAAATAATGGCTATTTGACCATAGGAGCGAACTTCGGGGAAACGACGTTTCTCACGCAACATTCCCCCTATTAAAAGGCACAGAGCAGAGATAACTAATATTAATTCTGGAATAATAAGTTCAAAATCTGGTGCATAAAAACGAATCATGAACCCTTTTCCTTATTCATGTATACTCTTCGCCTTTCAAGGCTCTTCCCCGCCTTCGCGGGGACAAGCCTTGAAATCCGAAGAGTATAAGGCGATTTCTAAAAATTTTTTCTGATCTGTATTTTCCCCTACCTCAGGATCCATGGCAAGATTATACTGATCAATCACATGAGAAATCGAGGCATCCATCAAGTTCAGAAGAGGCATGGGATAAACTCCTAATATCAAAATGCCTGCTACAAGAGGCATAAAAACAAGGTGTTCACGCCAATTAAGATCGGAAATGGAGAAGAGCCTAGGGTGTAGCATAGCACCAAAAACGACGCGTCGATAAAGCCAGAGACTATAAGCAGCCCCCAACACCATGCCAATACTTGCCAAGGAAGTAGCCCACGTACTCACCTGATAGGTTCCAACAAGAACAAGAATTTCACCAATAAAACCGCTGGTGCCTGGCAAACCTATGGAGGCGAGAATAAACAGCATAAAGAGGGTAGCATAGCGTGGCATACGATAGACAAGCCCACCATAATCCCTAATTTCACGACTATGAATCCGATCATAAACCACCCCTACACACAAAAAGAGAGCAGAAGAAATAAGGCCATGACTTACCATTTGAGTAACCGCCCCTTGAAGACCTTGTGCATCGACAGTAAAAATTCCTAAAGTAACAAACCCCATATGAGCAACAGATGAATAAGCAATAAGTTTCTTCATATCTTCTTGAACAAGAGCAACAAGAGATGTGTAAATTATTGCAATAATACTTAAGCTAAAGATAAAGGGCGTAAAATAGGCAGACGCCTCAGGAAACATAGGCAAAGAAAATCTTATAAATCCATACCCCCCCATTTTCAAAAGAATACCCGCTAATATGACCGATCCTGCTGTTGGGGCTTCAACATGCGCATCTGGTAACCAGGTATGGAAGGGAAACATTGGAACTTTAACAGCAAATGACGCAAAAAAAGCCAACCACAACCAAGTCTGAATATGGGGTTCAAAAGAGGTGGTTAAGGCCAAAGGAATATTACTTCCTCCTACCTCAAAATAAATGTAAAGGATGGCGAGTAACATAAAAACAGAGCCTAAGAAGGTGTAAAGAAAGAACTTAAAGGCCGCATAAATTCGGTTCGGCCCTCCCCAAATTCCAATAATCAAAAACATAGGAATGAGAACGCCTTCGAAAAACAGATAAAACAGTATAAAATCAAGGGCAGAAAACATACCAATGAGCATCGTTTCCAACACTAAAAATGTAGCCATATACTCCGCAACCCTGTCTCTGATAGACGTCCAGCTTGCAAGAACACAAAGAGGGATAAGAAGGGCAGAAAGAAGAACAAAAGGTAAAGAAATACCATCAAGCCCTACATGATACCCCACGTTTAAAAGAGGTATCCATTGGAATTTATCTTGAAACTGAAAATCTGAGGTTTCAGAGTTATACGTTTTCCATAAGATAAGGACTAGACCTAACGTGAAAAAAGACGTCCACAGAGCCACCCAACGCGCATTCTGTGCACTCGCAAGTCCCCCATTGCCCCTATTTAACAGGATAGCCAACGCACCTAAAAGTGGAAGAAAAATTGTAATGCTTAAAAGAGGCATTGTGTCCATTTACCGCATGTTCCCTTGCAAGAGGCGAGTGGTTAAAGTCTTTAAGCATCTCTCGACGCAGCGTTTTTTCATGAACTTCCCCTTTAAAGGAAAGCTATCTTAGAAAAAAATTTTGGTCAATATGAAAGTAAATAACCTTGGATCAGGGCGATTTGATACAAGTAAAAACAACTCCGGTGTTGTCATCGCGAGCCCTCGAAGAGGGCGTCGCGATCCATAAAAAAGCGAGCAAAAGAGTGGATTGCGACGTCGCTAACGCTCCTCGCAATGACGACTGTGGATGGGCAAATTACTTGTATCAAATTGCCCTCAGCTTTGGATAAGACAACTAAATACCTGGGTCCCGGGTATTAAGAATAGCTACACTCACATCCGTTCGTTAAGCTATTCTAAATTCCGGGATGACGCAGTTTTTTTATTTTATAACGTAAAAAGCACTTGTGGGTAATAGTGAGAGCTACGCTCAGGACAAACGGAAGGGGGAGAGATAAACTGAATAATCTCAACGAGATATCTCTTCTCTCCGTTCATCCTGAGCGTAGCTGCAAAGCAGCGAAGTCGAAGGACCGAATGGTGTAATGTAGTAACTCATCCTAAAGTTTAATATTGTCAGAGCACTAGGCTTTTCTTGATCCATACATGACACATTGAGGTGGAAATTTTGCAGTTTGCTCACGGGTGTGAGTTTCTCTCTTGACATAAAAATATAAGATATTACATATTGGATATAATTTTTGTTTTTTAATTATTTGTTATAAAAGAGTACTATCAATATGAATACTATTGTTATAAAAAGTATGTTACGGTCTACCTCTAAGCTTGCGCTTATTCTTTGTTTAACCTTACAAGCTGCTCACGCAATGGATGCTGAACCGGTTAATAAGGAGTCGATAGCTAAGAAACCCACACTTTCGGTTCCCGATCCATTCCCAGGACATCAATCACGGCCCATTCAAAACACCGTAAGTGTTGCTAAGATTTTCAATCCTAAAGATACTCAGCAAGACAAAGAAAACAAGGAAGGTGCCTGTCAATTTAATTCCCTGCTTGCTGGCCTTATGCACACCTCGTATGGACGGAGCAAGATTGAAGCTCTTTTTCAATCGCAAGACGCAGACAACGTATACATTAAATTTTATTTTTCACCTTCTGAAGATCTTAAAACATATGATAAGGGGTATCAAGACGTTATACAATACGCCAATAAGACACTTGCGTCCTTAAAAAACTCGCTATCATCTGCACCAACTGAGGAAGAGCAGCAACAGCATAAGAACTCTATTACTGAGATCGAAGAAGAGCTAGAGCAAGCTCATAACTTATGGGCTCAGATGCTTAAACGTCATGAAACCACCGTAAGCGTCCCCAAAAAGTTTGTTTTCAGAGAAGATAGGGGTTCTTTCCCCCGCAGTAACCCCGAATGGTTAAATCTTATCCAACAAGCGTATATGAAGATCACAAAAAATCGCTTTTTAACTTCTCATGCTAATGGTGGATATTCTTGCGATGAAATGATCAGTTCAAATGACCGTTTTTCGAGCGTGCCCTTTTGCAAACTTGCTCAGGGAACTTATGAGAACAGCCCCCCCCCATTTAAATCGTCTGGACGATCCTTCTCGAAAGGAATTAGTATTTTCCCCACTTATTGATATTCCCCTGAATGCAGTCAATATTTCAATAAAAGAAACAGGATTAGATCTGCAAGCCATACAAGATGTAAGGGCAGAAATACAATCGGATGATTCCATTAAATATACACCTCTAACCTATAATACGGTTATTGATTTCGCCCGTACCCATGGATTAACGAAAGAGCTTTTAACAGCCTCTAACGTTGTGCAATTTGGCGCAGCTGGCCATGAGGTGGCTTTGTTCTTTGGAGAAGAGAAAGTTCATTATTATGATAATGTCTATTATCCTCAACAAGTTGCTGTCTATGGGACAGCAGGACCTGTTTATGAAGAAGCCAAGTATTTTAAAGATAACCCCTTAGCAACAATGGACGAAGGAGAATTGTTTACTCGGCTTTTTCAAGAAATTTACTATCGCTTAGAACAAGTTGCACGTGTCCGTGGTGAGGGAGCCTATTCAAATACAACAATAAAATTTTTTAAAAAGCCTTTAATTGTTCACGGAACCTAGTAAAAAACTTAAGATCTTAGAAGCTGTATTCATGAAAACCTGGAACCTTCGAGTTTGAAGCGCTTTCATGAATACAGGTTATCGTGTAAAAACAGATGACAAATAGACCTGAATCGGGTTATATGTTGTGAGTGATTGATGCAGTAAGATGGAGAAAAGCAAATGAATTATCATCGTAATGTATTATTGAAATTATTATTTATCTTTACATTTTTTTTATCAAACATAGCGTTTGCCTTCTCATTTACCATCCCTCAGCATATCATTATTTATCGCGACTTTGGACATAAAGGGGATGAAAACCAAATACGTGGAGTTATTTTTGCTTATGCTAAGATGGGGAAAGACCTAAAAGTGGAGGAATTTAACCTTGGACAAGAAAAAGAGTTCCTGTCCGCTGTTCAAAAAGCACTTGAAAACAAAAAAGAAAAAACTGTAGTCTTGGCCGTTGGGGAAAAAACCGTTTCTCCTTTTGCTAACCTGCTCCCCATTGAGGGCGCCACGACTGTTCACCTTTGTCATATGGTAACAGCCAACCACTCTGCCCTCCTTGGAAAAGTAGATTTTATCGCTCTTCCCACACATTCTGTTAGAGAGTTTGAGAATGCCCTCGCTGACTCTAAAACGCAGCTGATAAAAACAGTTGGCGTTTCTCACAATCGACAAATAAAAGAGATCGAGCGCACCTATCATGCAAATAACAACAAAATTCCTTTAAGTAACTTTTATTTAGGAGTTATTCTTGCTGGGGATGCCCCTACCCCTGACAATAAGGTTCAACTCTTTACAGAAGCAAATGCGCGCGAACTTGCTCGCTATATTGCGAGCATTTTGAAGGACCAGCACTTGCTCATTATCAACGGACCAAGAACTGGAAAATATGATCCACAAACCCTTACAGAAAGAAAAGAGGCCCATCGCGATGGGAAAAATGATTTTATTACTCAAGCTTTTTTGGATGAACTCAAAAAATCTAAGATCTCTGAGAAACAAATCTCCTTGTTTAACTTTCAGTTTGGCGTTTCAACACCTCAAGACATGGACCTTTTACTTGGCACTATACGAGCAACAAATTCAACGATCCTCGTTCCTGGTGAATCCACGTCTTCCATTTCAGAATGTATAGACGTTTTGCCACGTGGCTCAGTCGTCGTCTACCACAATACCGCAATGAATAAGGTTCACACTGCTCATGTAGAAACCGAACTAGAGGCTGGTCGCATTAAATTGTTGCAACAGGGATTTAAAGAAACCCGAGAACAAAAAGACAATAGCAAGAACCAAGATACTGCTTCTCATCATTCTGCAGCGGAAACCATTGCAGCTGTACTTTCGCATTAAGAGTATAAACGCATGCTTTTAAGCAACACCAAAAGGAGCTAACAATATGCAGCAAGAGTATCCTGAACCAACTTCAACTTTAGTTTCCCCCGCTGCTTCCGAAAAACTTGACAAAAATCCCGATGCTTTTGAAGATCAATGTGAGGACCATCATCATCACAAAGGATGCCAGCATAGCAAACAACGCCTACCTTTAATAATCACCCCTAAAATTGGACGAAATGATCCTTGTCCCTGTGGGAGCGGTAAAAAACACAAAAAGTGTTGCCTGAAATAGACGCGCGACCCTTTGAGTCCATATATATATCGAGTATAGGCGCAAAGAAGTTCATGCTAAGAAACATTAGAAAATTTCTTAAGATTTAGCGGATTACAGCGACTTTAGCGATAGTCTCAGAATTATGAGATCAATCCTCATAGTCCGTTGAAAGGCGCCTGAAGTTCTGCCACCAAGCAAAAGTCCGCTCTATAATAGAACCTCTTTCGAAACTGGGCATCACCGCACACTCGGTGTCATGAACTTGTTTCGGGATCTCTTGTAGATGCTGAAACAGTCCCCGCCTTCGTTCGCGGGGACAGGACCCAGCATGATGGTTTGGGAAATGATACAGTCTCGAAAGAGGCCTAATTCGTCTGTTCTTTTGACTTGGATTTTGTAACCATATAGCTTATAAAGATTAAATATTGCCGGATTAGCTCAGCTGGTAGAGCAACTGATTTGTAATCAGTAGGTCGTTGGTTCGATTCCGACATCCGGCACCAGGATTTCTATAGAGTTTAGCATGTTGTGAGATGGGTCAAAATTCCTCGGGTATACACCGGGTATACTTTGGGAAGGAGAAGCAAGATGTTATTTTTTAAAACAAATCTGTTCTTGGGATAACTGCACGCCAGATATGTGTGGATGGGTTTTCCTGTTCTCTTATCCTATTCGCGCATTCCCACCCCACAAACATAACACCGTTAGATGTCATAGTTGCATAAGATAAGTTGATTAAAATTTTTCCTTTTCAAAGGCTCTCCCCTTTGATAAAAACAACCTAATACTGTGTGGTGATTTTTGAAATAAATACAGATAATAAGGAAATGTTATATGAAAAAATTGACCTTTATTGCCCCTTTCACTCTCTTTATTTTTCCTTTCTTAATGCTTGAAAACACATATAGCATGGATGATTCTTCAACACCTGCAAATCAACAAAAGCATCCCCCCAAAATACACTGCAGAAAGGACCTGATGAGACGCTAGAGGCAGTTTTAGGAATGGGGAACAATACTTTGCTCAAAATGAGCGTAACCCTCAATCTTCCTAAGGACGTTTTTAACAAGGAAGGGCTAGAAGTCTCAGCAAAGTTTTTTCTAACAGATTCAAAGCAATCACCAACGACTCATTCCCCTGTTGACACAAAGGTTACAATTGATTGTGAGTCAACAAAACCAACATGTATTTTAGCTAATAAACCACAATCATTTACGAACTATCAGCATTTTACGGATTGGTTGAGCAAAGGGGAATTCACAAACAAAATAATGATCACTTACGATTTTCATATCAATGTTCAGCAAATAGCGCCATCTTTGGCCCAGCATTTATGGTTTGTGCAACCAGATTATCATTTCTTGGGAACCCATATGGCTGAAAATTCTTCTGTCAAACCGGAAAAATTCGAGCCCCAAATTAGTTATGTATCTAAGCGTGGTACGACCAATTCTACCACGGCTACACTTGGAGGGATGCTTTATCTTAGTGGTAACCCTTATCCTATCTCTGATCATGATCAGGTTTTTCCTCACACAATGATCGAGGAAAAAACGTTTAAGACGGATAATACAAAGAGGTTTTATCATCCTGACTGGATTGCCGACTGCGAGACCACTTCAAAGGTCTCTTATGAAGAATCTCCAAAGTCTCTGGCTACAGATTGGCCGGGCATCCCTTCGGCAACTTATAGCGTGCTGCAAAGGAAACCTGACGATAAGCATAAGATTGAGCATTTAGTTTGTTTTGATGGGGAGACAGGAGATGAAATCAACATTAAATCAAGTGGTAAGGCATTTTTGATTGAGAGCGAAGATAGTAATGCAAAGAATTCAGATATTAAGGAGGTCATTTTAAAGGATGACCAAGGAAAATTATATATCTCCCAATATAAAGAGGCCGTATCGGCAACATCAACATCTTCATCAACGGCTCAGTCCTCCTCTCTGGTGCCAGCGCAATCAGCATCTTCATCAACGGCTCAGACCTCTTCTCTGGTACCGGCACAATCAACATCCTCATCAGCAACCCAGCCCCCCTTGTCTGCATTTGAACAGTGGAGGAAAGAACTTTTATCTCGTTCAGAACCTTGGGCAAAAAGTCTTTGGGAACAAGCTACATCGCAAGATATAACTGACATAGTCCTAAGCTCAAGCGGCTTTAAAGTGGAAGTAAATACTGTAGAAATCCTTGAAAAGGGAAATTTTGTATCTTTGACTCGCCTACTATTGCAGTATACTAACATTGGTCCTGCAGGAACACAAATCTTAACAAGGGGAAATTTTATAGGTCTCCGAACGCTGCACTTAGCTTTTAGCAATATTGGTGATGCAGGAGCACAAACGCTTGCAACAGGGCAGTTTCCAAGTCTTATGGAGCTAGGCCTTCAAAATACTAACATTAATGATGTAGGAGCGCAAAGCTTAGCAATAGGAAATCTTACGGCCTTAACAACACTGTACTTAGATTATAACAATATAGGTGATGCAGGAATACAAAGTTTAGTAAATGGGAATTTTAGAGCTCTAATGTGGCTGGGTTTGAGTAATAACAAAATTACGCCTGTAGGTGCACAGAGCTTAGTAACCCAGACAAATCTTCCATCTTTAGAGTATATATACTTAAATCATAACGACGCCCTTTTTGGATCAACGGTTGGTACTTATATAACAGCCCACAAAGCATTGCATGAAGCATTGCAACGTAAATATCCCAAGTATAAGACTTAGAACTGCAAGTGGAAAATTCTAAGGGTATTATTCTAGGGATATTATTGATAGCAGGATTCATAATCCCAATTCCATTTGCCTTGCATGCACTTGCTCTTGTGCCATTTGCCGTTGGAGAAGCTCTAAAGACCGTTTCGCTTGAATTTGGGCATGATCAAGCTGAGAAGAAATATCATGGACAAGCCCATGCTTAAAGAAAAGGTCTGCCTCTTTTTGACGAAGAAAGGCTCTTGTCGCAATATCACGGTCAGAGGAAAGGCGCTCATAATCCTTATGCTCAAGTTTTCGTGAGATTTCGGCCATTTTGCCCGTCTGTTCAGATGAGGGCTTTGCTCCATGAATTTCTTTGTATCGCAAAATATTCTGAGCACAGCGTTGGGATGCAATATCAGATAGGCCATGCCTTCTCATGAGCTCTTGAGAAAGATGAGGTAATTCTTCTCGATGCCGGGCGAGTTCTTTTTTTGCGTCAAATGAAGGATAAAGAGCTTCCTTTCCTTTTGCCCTAGCCTCAAAAATGAGCCGTCCTTCAATAGTTGCCAATCGGTCCGCAATTTGGTAAGCACGATAGGGGCTCTTTTCCCCTTGATCCATAAGATCCTGCTGGATTTCGGGAAGACGGTCGAGCTCATACTTGGCTCGGAGAGAAAAATTGATAATTTCATCTTCTGATGGCAAGCTGGCCCTTTCTCCATGGCTATGCAGAATAAAAGTGGCTGTTCTTTCTGCTTGAAGCGCTATCCGTTCTTTGCGTTGTAATGTTAGGGGCATGTTCTGTTTCTCTAAGAGGTTATAAAGTCGTTGTTCGCAGCGTTGAACGAGGGTTGCAAAATTTGAAGGTTGGGGGCTTGGCTCTTTGAATGACCTTGCTGCTTGGGGGTTATCTGATTGGTTTATATCTTCATTTCTGTAAGAAATTGTTTCAGCTTGTGTTTTTTCTTTTTTCCCTTGTTCTTGTTGCCGCAACACGTTTTCGGCACGCACCTCCTCACGAATACTATTCTTGGAAAACTCTGGGTTAACCCTGATCTCCTTGTTTTGATTAATCCCAAGAAAATGGTCCGCTACTTGCCAGAAGGCCTTCTTTGAAACCGCTCCCATCGCTTCTAGTTCATTGGAAATACGCTCAAATATTTTAGTGAGAATATGGTCCTCTTTCTGCATAAGCTTGTTTAAGGCATCTACATCCAGGTAATCTGTAGCTGAGAGCTTTTCTCCTGACTTTGAGAGGACTTCAGGCAATTTTTCAGGTCTCCAGAAATCAAGGGAACTACCGAAAACTTGCACATTTTCTCGATGACGGGTCATGGCTACGTAAGTCAAATTCTGATTCATTCCGTAAGAGGCCAGTTTGAACATGGCGTTCAATCTCTTTTGCCCAGCCTCTCATCCTGCTGGATACCGGGCACCCAGGTATTAACCTTGGGTAATTGTCAATAATTCTTATTTTGCTTTACAAATGAACGTGCCTAGAACCTTTTTAAAAAAGCTTCTGCGGACAGTCTTAGATACCTGGCGATATCATTATCTCTGGGTTTTTCTATGGGGTTATAGCTGGGTTTTACTCTTTGGCTTGTCTGTTTCGGGGGCGGGCTCTGCGGGATTCGTCCTCGATCACGTATCAAGATACGCTCCTCAGACTCACCACTTGGATGCCTACCCTCTTCCTCGCCTGCGCGGGGACAAGCCTTGAAATCCTTCGAGTACATGTTAATTTATCTGTTAATTGCCTTGCAAAATAATAGAAAATCTGCGACCTTAAGTCATCATAAAAATACATAAGATGGAGGGCGTGTGATGGATAATCTTCAAAAGATTGATGAAAAAATTCTGCGCCTGAAAAAGAGGCACGAGAAGGTTCAAACTCAGCAAGCCATCTCTTTCATGCGAGAAGCCCAAAAGATTTTTCAGGATAGGTTTTCACCAGATATGGCTTTGGGCATTCTTCCTGAAACGTGGACGACTGCTTCTGAAACGCAAAAAACGGAGTGGAAGAAACGTGGCCGTGACTTTCGCCCACCTCTCGTTCAAAACAATCAAGAAAGGACTCAAACACCTGAAGCAACACATCAATAGAATAGAAGCGCAAAAACGTATTATGATGGATCGCCTAGAAACAACGAGCTGTAATTAGATGAAAACTGTATAAAAAGAATTAAAAATAGAATTAACCTTTTAAAAGAGGGTTATCCTGAAGCAAAGGAAAAAAGTTGGTGGGATGAGGTCGTGTCAGGCATAGACAAAGTTCCTACGTTTTTAGGGGGTACAGTGGGTTTTGGAGTGGGATTGTTCTTTGGGGAACCAACGGTTGGAATGGCTATTGGGGGGACAGTAGGGAGTGTGCTTACCTATCTTATTCTTCCCAGCTACGGAATGCAGGGTGAAGAGGAAGGGAAAAATACGAATGGAAGTAAGGTTCGTCAAACCACTCTTCACAAGAATACCATTACTTCTCTATCTTCTATAGAGCGGAAGATCAAAGGAAGAAATTCAAAAGAACAAGTGGAGTCTGAGTTACGGAACGTGGCACAGACTTTGGATCCAACTTCTTTTGACCAAAATCCTCAGAAAGACCGTACCATAGCTTTATGGGAGGAAGCTGCACAACAAGGGAATTTTGCGGGTCTTTATAATTTGGGATGGCTTGCACAACCAGGTGGCGAAGAGGCATTTTTTAAAAAAATAATGGAACATGATAAAAAATTAAAAACCTACATTTTTTATTGGTGGCAAAGAGCTTATATTTTAGAAGATGCTGCAGCTTGCGTTATACGTGGGGCACTGGGGCTAGCCATGATGCATGCAATAGATCAAAATTTTCTTGATGCAAAGAAGTGGTTACAGAAAGCAGTGGCTAAAAATAGTGCTTGGGGCCAACTCGGTATGGGAGCGTTCTATGTTTTTGCAAAGGAAGAGAAAGATTATCATAAGGCCATGCAGTGGTTTCGCAAAGCAGCGGATCAAAATAGTGCTTTTGCTCAAGTATTAATTGGAATGCTCTATGAAAAGAGCGAATTGGTTTCTCAAGATTATAAAGAAGCAGTGAAATGGTATCTTAAAGCCATAGATCAAGGTTTTGGGAAGGGTGATCTTTATAACACAATAGATCCGCAATATCGAATGGGCATGCTTTATAAAAATGGGCAAGGGGTAGAGAAAGATTGCAAAAAAGCTTTTCAGTGCTTTTCTAAAGTACCATCACAGATAAGGGGGCACGAATTTTCTGGTCTTGAGCTCACGGATGCGGATGCGCCTCAAGTCACTTCCTTGCTTTCTCAATTGACATCACTAAGCCAGGTTGATTTGAGTAACAACAAAATCACTTTTCAAGGTCTAAAGCCTATTCTTAACGTTCTTCAATCTCATCCAAACTTAGTGGAATTAGTTATCAGTAATAACCTCATTGATGATGAAGGAGGGAAAGAACTCCTCATCTTCTTTGAGAAACACCCAACATTGAAGAGCCTAAATGTAGGTGGCAATGCAATAAATAGAAAAACAAATAAATCAATTAAACGGATAACTAGATTAAAAGTATCACCCGAAAAAATAGACAGCTACACTTTTTGGAGCTGTGGTTTTACAGACACTGATGCCCCAGAAATAGCGTTTTTGCTAAGTAAGGCACAGTATCTAAACGCGATTCATCTTGGTTTTAATGAATTCACCTCTAAAGGATTAAATATTATTCTTAATGCTTTTCAATTTCATCTGTTTTTAATAGAGCTAAATCTTATGTATAACAAGATTGATGATGAAGGAGGTAAGGAGCTTCTTAATTTTATTCAAGCGCATCCCAACCTGAAAAGATGCAATATAGATGGTAATCCGATGAGCCAAGAAATGCAAAAATCAATTGAGGAGGCAGTTAAAAAAAATAAGAACACATAGGGAGTTGACAAGCTGCTTCTTGGTGTTCGAAAATAAGTTAACAAGAATTTTTTCGGCAGTAATTACAGAGAATTAGGCATACGTTGGTTGTAATATAAAATTTTCAGGATGGTTTCTTTTAACAATCAAAAACATTCAAATAAATTATTAAGGAGATCACAATGTCGTTCAAACAACACTCAATTCTTTTACTTACGGGAACCATGCTTTGTTCATTAGAACTACATGCGATGGATGTGGAGATAAAAGATAATAAATTGAAAACGGTTCCTCTTGTTCCTACCACAACAAATGCAGGAACGACATCGGTTTCATCAACCTCATCTGCTCCAACGACAGAAGATTCTCCGGTCACAACGGCTATTGTAAAACAAGACAATGAAAACATTAAAGCTATAAAGGATCCTTATGAGAGGCATTTAGCTACTTTGCATGCGCTTACGCCTACAATTAAACAAGCACTTCCCGCAGGAAATACAAGTCCAGACGATGAGATGATTCGTATTCGGTGTTTGTGGAATTTAGGCACACCTGCCTATCGAGCAGCTGCTTTAGAAATTTTGGAGAAAAAAGCGCTTGCAAATAATTCTCCTATCAATATGCGGATTAAGATGCTGAAAAAACTGGGAGAATTTTTACAGAGTGTTCCCCCGTATACCCCACCTCTTCTACTCTTAGAAAAACCTTTACCAATAGAAGGTTCCGCGCCCCCTTCCTCTCGTCTCTCTCTTTTTTATACGAAAACTTTGGATGATATTTCTCACTCCACTGTAGCTAAAGAAGAAAAGGATTTTCAAATTCTAAAACTTAAAACTTTTTACAATCGGCTTCCTAAAGAATTGACCAAAGTTGATTCTAATGCTTTAAATATTGAAATACTTAATAAGTCTTTCCGTTCGCTTCAAGCGGACGTTAGTCGCAATCGCAGCCTTCCGAATCATGGCTATCTTCTCTTTAAAATTGACTATTTTCAAAACTTTTTTATTAAATTACAACCCAATCTAAAGGAACTTCAAACGCTAGAGCTTGATATTACATCAGCTTCAGTTGGGCTTGAAAGCCAAGAAAACACCAAGCTTTTAAGGCATCTTGCTGCTAAGGTTAGCTTCAAGATGGCCTCTCTTTTTCCAAGTGGGGCTGATGAGGCTAAGAAGCTATCTCTCGCGCAGGCGCACTATAACCGCGCATCGCAGCTTGGTCATTCATTAGCAAAATATCATCTCGGAGAATTATGGAATATTGAATTTCAAGGGCAAAACACATCAGAGTGGTATAATCTTAGCGGAGCTTTTAATCTTTATTTGCGAGCGGCAAATGAGAGCAATCCACTAGCGATGTATAAGTTAGCCAAGATTCATGAAAAAGGTGACTCTCGGCTGTATCTCGATTCTGATAAGGTTGAAGCCTTAAAGTGGCACCAAGAAGCTGCCGAGCAGGGACATCCCTATTCTCAATATGAGCTTGCGCAAGACTTGTTCAACAAAGGCAATGTATCTGAAGCTTTGAAGTTTTTATTTTTAGCTGCCGAAGCAGGGTATGGAAAAGCCCAACTTTTGCTTGCTCAAAAATATGAAAAGGGAGAAGGAATCGAGAAAAATCCTAAATTTGCCTTTTATTGGTACGGGAAAGCTGCTCTTCAAGAAGAAGCATCCACTTACTTCCCGTTGGGTTATGCTTATGAAAAAGGCATAGGGATAGAGCAAGATTATGAAAGGGCTCTTTACTTTTATAGGCTTGCAAGTAAGCTTACGTCTCAACCTGCTCCTAGCCATCAACCTATTCCTACCCCTCAACCTGCTCCCAGCCCACTTCCTTCATCAGTGGATGATGGACGTGCTGATGTCCGTTTAGGTAAGATGTATTTAAAAGGAAAGGGACAAGAAAAAAGTGATCTACTCGCTTTGCGGAGTTTTGAAGAAGCAAGTCAAAAGAATAATGTAGATGGATATTATTATTTAGGCCTTATGCAATTTTCGGGCAAGGGGTTTGATGGCCCTCAGCTTAAGGGCGCAAAAAGTTCTTTTGAAGAAGCAAGCAAACAAAACCATAAAAAGGCACTTTTCCAGTTGGGCATTATGCATCAATTTGGAATTGAGGTGGAACAAAGCTATGGGAAAGCAAAAGAGTATTACGAAAAGGCAGATCAACAGAAAAGTGTTGGTGCCCCCTATTTCTTGGGATGGCTTTATAACCATGGATTAGGTGTCAAACAAGATAAGGAAAAAGCTTTAGCTTTATGGGCGGCTGCTTTAGGACACACAAAAGCTACTCTGAAAGCAGGAAAGATGTATTTAAATGCTTACCCTGAAAAACAAGATGAAGAAAAGGCAAAAAAAGCTCATCAGTATTTGAAAAAAGCCGCTGAAGCTAAGCATGTGGATGCTCTTTATTTATTGGCACTTCTCTACGAAGAAGGGATTGGATGTGAAAAAAGCCCCATTGACTCCATGAGCTATTACACAAAAGCAGCAGAAGCAGGTCACGCATCGGCCCAATGTAAACTCGGCGCATTTTCCGAAAACATTGTGGAAAAAGGCCATAATGAAAAAGCCTTGATGTGGTATGAGCTGGCGGCTAAGCAACAACATATCGAAGCCCGTTCGGCCTTGGCAAGAATTCACCGAGAAGGTCTTATTGTTCCTAAAAATACGCAGAAAGCTTTTGAGTATGCCAAAGGTTTAAGCGATGAGACGAACTCAGTCGTTTTTGCTGAGATGAAAGCTTTAGTGAAAGAAGGA
>Ga0207096_1049_pt1 | contig 20892 bp, 22 predicted proteins | sample Alteio_BWMinHeat_86_FD_153547 | JGI IMG/M metagenome (GOLD analysis project Ga0207096, IMG submission 153547) | Enriched cells from forest soil in Barre Woods Harvard Forest LTER site, Petersham, Massachusetts, United States -... | ecosystem: Environmental > Terrestrial > Soil > Temperate forest >...
GATACTACCGGTTGCACTTGCAACAGGAGATAACGTGCCGCTAATACCGAATGAAAGTGATTGACCGGATCCGAGGGAAATACCACTTAATACACCTGTCGTTTGATCAAATGAACTGCCTGTCGGTAAAGTGAAGTGTGAATTCGTTAATTGTGATAATAATGAATCGGTCAACGTGATGCTCGTCACGGTACTCGGTCCATTGTTTTGAATTTGTAACGTATAACTCTCTGCATTCGTTTGTCCTGGCACAGCACTTTCCGGTGGCGTGACAAAACTGATCGCTAAATCAGCAGCAGGATTTAAAGTCACTCCGCTCGTCGCTGTGTTATTTGCTTGATTACTATCTATCGCATTCACCGGTTCAACAGTGGCGGTATCGGTGATACTACCCGTTGCACTCGCAACAGGAGATAACGTGCCGCTAATACCGAATGAAAGTGATTGACCGGATCCGAGGGAAATACCACTTAATACACCTGTCGTTTGATCAAATGAACTGCCTGTCGGTAAAGTGAAGTGTGAATTCGTTAATTGTGATAATAATGAATCGGTCAACGTGATGCTCGTCACGGTACTCGGTCCATTGTTTTGAATTTGTAATGTATAACTTTCTGCATTCGTTTGTCCTGGCACAGCACTTTCCGGTGGCGTGACAAAACTAATCGCTAAATCAGCCGCAGGATTTAAAGTCACTCCGCTCGTCGCTGTGTTATTTGCTTGATTACTATCTATCGCATTCACCGGTTCAACAGTGGCGGTATCGGTGATACTACCCGTTGCACTCGCAACAGGAGATAACGTGCCGCTAATACCGAATGAAAGTGATTGACCGGATCCGAGGGAAATACCACTTAATACACCTGTCGCCGCATCAAACGAACTACCCGTCGGTAAGGTGAAGTGTGAATTCGTTAATTGTGATAATAATGAATCGGTCAACGTGATACTCGTCACGGTGCTCGGTCCATTGTTTTGAATTTGTAATGTATAACTCTCCGCATTCGCTTGTCCTGGAACAGCACTTTCCGGTGGTGTGACAAAACTAATCGCTAAATCAGCCGCAGGATTAAGAGTCACAGCACTCGTTGCAGCATTATTCGCTTGATTACTGTCTGTCGCATTCCCGGGTTCAACGATGGCTGTATCGGTGATAGTACCGGTCGCACTCGCAACAGGAGATAACGTACCGCTAATGCCAAATGAAAGTGATTGACCAGACCCGAGAGAAATACCGCTTAATACACCTGTCGTTGGATCAAATGAACTCCCCGCCGGTAAAGTAAAACTGGAATGCGTTAATTGTGATAACAAAGAATCGGTCAGCGTAATACTCGTCACTGTCCCCGGCCCATTATTCTGAATTTGTAAAGTGTAACTCTCTGCGTTTGCTTGTCCCGGCACTGCACTTTCCGGTGGCGTGACAAAACTAATCGCCAAATCAACAGCAGGATTGAGAGTCACTCCACTCGTCGCTGTATTATTCGCTTGATTGCTGTCTGTCACATTCACCGGTTCAACCGTTGCCGTATCGGTGATAGTGCCCGTCGCACTCGCAACCGGAGACAACGTACCAGCGATACCAAATGAAAGTGATTGACCCGATGCCAATGAAATTCCGCTTAATATACCGGTTGTGGGATCGAATGAACTCCCCGCCGGCAAAGCAAAATGTGAATTCGTTAATTGTGATAATAAAGAATCCGTCAAGGTGATACTCGTCACCGTACTCGGCCCATTATTTTGAATTTGCAAAGTGTAATTTTCCGCATTCGCTTGTCCTGGAACCGCGCTTTCTGGTGCCGTTACAAAACTGATCGCTAAATCAGCCGCTGGATTCAACGCAACCGTACTGACCGCTGTATTATTACCTTGGTTAGTATCCACCGCGTTGATCGGCTCAACCGTCACCACATCTGTCACACTGCCCGTTGCATTCGCCGCAGGAGATAACATACCACTCACACCAAACGAAAGGGACTGGCCCGATACCAATGAAATTCCACTCAATATCCCGGTACTCGGATCAAATGAACTTCCTGCGGGCAAAACAAAATGTGCATTCGTTAATTGCGCCAACAATGAATCGCTCAACGTCAAACTGGTCACCGTACTCGGCCCATTGTTTTGGATTTGCAAGGTATAATTTTCAGTGTTAGCTTGACCTGGAACAGCTGCGGTCGGCACTGCCGTAAAGTTGATCGCCAAATCTGCCGCCGGCGTCACTACATCTGGAACAAACGTGGGATCCGGAATATTGGTAACAGGAGGGATGGGCACTCCCGGAACCGAAATGACAATATCATTGGTAACAGGCCCCGTACCACCGGGCTCAATGATGCCGCTGACATCGATTTGAACGGATTGATTCGGTGCCAACGTCAATTGTGTCCAAAGACCCGTCGTAGGATCGTAAACCCCTTCATGAGGATTATAGGTCACGTTAGTGAAGAATGAAGGCAACATATCCCTGAATTCGAGAATATTAACCACCCCTGTGCCGGTATTACTGATGGAAATAGTAAAAGTATCCGGACTACCCTCAATCGAAGGAGTATCGTGAAAGACTTCATACGCCAATGCAACCGTGGGAGCAAAAGGCGATGCCGTCGAAACAGGTTGCGTTAACACTTGAGTGAAATTAGTAACAGCCGTCGTCAATCCCGCATCAATCGGTGAAGAGGCACCAAAACCAATTTCCAATGCACCACCAATGGAAGCTTGAGAAATACCGCTTGTAGGAGCCGCCTGATTGCCATAACCAATTTGGGTAATCCCATTGATGACATTTCCTTCATTTCCATAAGCCACTTGGATAAAAATATTGGATGGGACCCCTTGCCCTTCAGTACTACTCCCTCCTCCAAAATTCACTCCCGCAGCATCGGATGATCCCGCCGTCTCTAATCCAGCATTAGTGCTGCCCACCGCGCTCGTATTACCGACAACATCAGTAGTAGCCGTGGTATTTTGCGCATACCCCGTTTGAAAACCATTATTGACGGCCCCTATAGAACCAAAAGCAACAGCAGTTTGAAAACCATTATTGACATCCCCTACAGAACCAAAACTAACAGCGGTTTGAAAACCACTGTTGGCATTCCCTATAGCACCAAAATCAATGGTATTGCTCACCGCAGCGCCATCAAGCAATTGCGTAGCCCCAACCCCCGAGTTATTGAATGAATCACCACTTATCGTTTGATTATCGCCTTGCTGGATAATACCTGGATTTTGCGCGACCTCATCCGCCGCAATGAATGTCTTCATTTCTCCTGCAGCAGAAGCAGTCGTTGCATCATGGGTAGGGGTATTAATCGATTGCGCAGCCGCCTCTCCCCCAGCATTGGTCGCTGAAGACGTTGTATTAGCGGTAGCATCCTGTGTTGTTGCCGTCTTCCCTGTCTCCGTATCTACCGCTGGATGAACACCGGTAGTAGCCATCCGTATCCTCCTCGACGCCCTTTAAAAACAATAAGTTAAGAATTCAGAGAACATCAATTGAAAAAAAAAACGACTGCCCATGGAAATGGACTAAGTCTAAAATAAATCCAAAATGTCCATAAAGTGACCTATCCTATCTAGTATAAGTATAGATGCTGATTTCCCGATTTCCACTCAATCCATGATTATATTTAGGAGGGATAACGATCAGCCGCTGGCATGACCATAACGGCTATAATTTGCGCAGATGAGGTGGCTGTACTCGATTGATTCCCAGTCGTTGCTGTCACACTTAAATTGAAATTACTTTCTTTGATCTGGCCGTTCAAAGGCGCAATTGATAAATTATCTAATTGATTAAATTCAGAATTTTTAATTGTCCAGTTACCCTCGCCGTCTGCAGCGCCTATATTCAATACAACATCCAATGGCACCCCTGAAATAGTAATATGGATGATATCTTGGCCACTTTCCGCGGGAGTCACCACAATCTTTGATAAATCAATACGCCCATCCCCATTTAAGACAGCCGTCGTTGGAACATTACTGAGTATTGGCGCATCCGCAGGCGATGTGATGGCGCTCGCTGCCGTGCTAACGAGCGCTGCTGGCTTACCAGACAGCCCCTCCTCCTCTGGGGCCACCGCAACCGTCAGCGTAACCGATTGACCATACGCCAACGAAACCCCACTCCAGACCCCTTGTACGCTGTCATAACTCCCTTCGCTCGGAATACCAAAACTCACATTGTGCAAAGCCGCAGGCAACACATTGGTTAAATTAAAGCAGGTGATGGGACTAGGCCCATTGTTAGTCACTGTCATGGTATAGGCTTCGATACACCCTAGAATAGCCGTCCCTGGGGTTGAATGTCCCTCCCCCGTCTTTTGATCAGACAGAACCTCCTCGCCCATTATTGGTGAGCCATCTCCACCTGTCACACGTAAATCAGACACAGCCATAAATAACACATCCTCAACTGGTATTCTTTTTTAAGTATAGTCGAGGATTGCAAGATTTCTACACAATATGAGGATTTTTTTAACGCTCTCGGAGAGCATTTTCTCTGGCTTTGATAAGAGGGGATAGTATGTAATTCAATACAGTACGCTTATCGGTCAGGATGCTAACCGTCGCTGTCATGCCGGGAATAATGTAAAGCGGGTCATCCGCCGTACGCAGGTAATTTTTTTTCGTTTTGATGCGGACAAGATAATAACTTTGCCCTTTTTGATTGGTAATGGTATCAGCACTGACACGTTCAACCGTCCCCGTTAAACTGCCATAAATAGAGGAATCATACGCTGTAATACGAACACTGACTTGTTCACCCGGACGAATGAATCCGATATCAGATGGTTTAATTTGCGCCTCAATCAAGAGCGTATCCTCCAAAGGAACAATGCTCATGATTTCCGATCCTGGCATGACAACCCCTTCTGTCGTCGACAGACGAACTTGTTTGACGATTCCTTTCACGGGAGAACGAATAGTCGTTCTCGTTAAACGATCTTTCATTGCGACCATGGAAGCTTGGACAGTGGCGAGCTCCGATTTCGCCGCTTCAGCTTCTGCCAACGCGCGTGAGTGAAAATCATCAATCTGATTTTTAAGGTCCACGACTTGTCTCTCAAGATGCAATACTTCAACGGGGGACGCAGCCCCTTCTTTCACGAGAGGTTGAGTCATGGTTAATTCCTGCTCCGCCAACACATCATTTCTTTTTAATTGTTTGAGTTGATCTTGACGGGATATATACAGCTCTTCTTCACTTTTGACTAAACTGGGCAAGCGCCTTTTTAAATCCGGACTCACCACAAACGATTTATTTTGCATTTCAGCGGTGATGCGCGCAATTTTAATTTCCAATGCAGCAGCATGCGCTTCTGCCTCACGCAAGGCAGAAACAAAACGTAATGGATCCAGATAGACCAGCACTTGGTCTTTTTGCACAATGTCTCCTTCGCGAACAAGCACTTGCTTGATGATTCCTCCTTCCATGTTCTCGATGGTTTGCACATGCGTTAAGGGAATGACAGTTGCATTACCAACTGTCGATTCTTCTAAAACAGCAAAATTGGCCCAGAGGAGAAAAGCAAACACCGTCAAGACCGTCGCCCACAAAATCCAATGCGCAAACGGCCGTACCGGTGTAGTAAACACCGTGCGATGAAATAATTTTTTGAAAAATGGAATCGGCATAATCAATTACACCTTAGGAACTTTTACTCTACCCTCAGCCAACGCTTGCAAAACCGCATCACGTGGACCTTCCATGATAAGACGTCCAGCATCAATGACAACGACTCTATCAACCAATGATAGCATTGCTGGACGATGCGTCATCAAAACAAAGGTTTTATTTTGCAAATACCCCATCAATCTTTTTTTAATCAAGTCTTCCGTTTGACTGTCCATTGAATGCGTGGGTTCATCAAATATCAGTATGGGTGGATCATGCAGCACTGCGCGCGCAATCGCAATAATTCTGCGCTGGCCTCCCGATAAATTTTTTCCCCCTTCTGTAATAATGGCCTCATAACCCCCTAAAAATGGCTTCAATAATTCTTCCACACCGGCTATTTCAATCGCGCGAATAATTTTTTGATCTTCCACATGCGGAGAACCAAAAGTAATATTATCGCGTAACGTGCCATAAAATAATGTCACATCTTGCGGCACATATCCTATATTGTGGCGCAGTTCAGCCACATCCAACGTTGTCTGATCGACACCATCGAAAAAAAGTGATCCGTGTGTCGGCTGTAATAAATTCAGTATGAGTTTTGCAATCGTCGTCTTACCGGAACCGATGCGACCAATAATGCCGATATGCTCCCCGGGGCGAATATGGAATGAAATATTTTGCAACACCGATGCCGCACGATCATTATATTGAAAATTGACGTCACGAAATTCCAGATCTCCTTTTTGAAGCGGCACATGTAAAGCTAATTGTCCTGGTTCTCTTTCAACAGGCAGGGTCATAATATTATTTAACGAGTTCAACGAAGTCACGGTTTGATCATAGCGAGTTAATAAAGCGGCAATTTGCGACATGGGCGCAAGCGCACGCGAGGCGAGAATAGTGCAAGCAATTAAACCACCCGTCGTGAGTTGATTTTGAGAAATTTTATAGACACCTAAAATCACGATGACAACGGTCGAAAGTTGTTGGATGAAGATAGAAAAAAACATGCTCATGTTAACCACAAATCGTAAGCGCAATCCGGCTTGTGCGGACAGATTCACCACTTGTTCCCAGCGATTTTGCATCATGTGTTCTGCGCAATCCGTCTTGACGGTTTCAATGCCATTTAAAATTTCAAATAAAATGCCTTGTTTTTCCGCTGCGTAACGATGCGTGATCTTGGTCAAATGAATGAGTGGACGTTGAATTAACAGACCAAAAATTACCACCAAAGGCAACATGACCAACGGAACCCATATCAGCGCCCCACCGATGATACCGATAATCACAATAAATAATAAAGCAAACGGTAAGTCCACTAACACAGCGATTGTCGTTGAGGTGATAAACTCGCGCACAGCATCAAATGATTGCACCGTATTCGCAAAAGCACCGACGGAGTTCGGTCGATCAATCATTTTAATCCCCATCACGCGCTCAAGAATAGTGGCTGACACTTGTAAATCCACTGTTTTTCCTGCTTGATCGATAAAATAACTACGCAGATTACGCATCAGAATATCAAAAGTGAAAACGATAAAAATACCACTCGCGAGCACCCACAATGTCTCAAAAGCGCGATTCGGTATGACTCGATCATACACATTCATCGTAAACAATGGCAACGCAATCGAAAAAACATTAATTAAAAAAGAGCCGACCAACATTTCACTATAAGCGCCCCACAGATTTCGAATGGAACTCCAAAACCAATTTTTCGACCGACCTTCAAAAGCCGCATGGCTACTGCGAGCACTGAAACGAAAATTCGGTTCAATGAGAAACGCCTGACCGGTATACATGAGCTTGAGCTCATCCAATCCCATTTCTTGTGGTTTGCTATTTGGAACTTGAATCACGCGCGCACTGTGATAAGCCGTGATATCGGTCAGCAAACAAGCATTGTTATCTTTTAAAATGAGGACAAGAGGAACAGGGAAATGCGTGACTTTATTTTCCAAACCAAAGCGAATTAATTTGGCATTCAATTCAACGTGGGCTGCAGCGCGTGGAAAAAGTTCCAGCGTCAGAGAATCGTCGACCAACGGCAGTCCCGCAACCAATGTCCCTTCTGATGCGGGGCGTCCTAAAATGTGCGTCAATTCAACCAAACTGGCTAGTAATCTATCATTCATGGAAACCCTCATTGGGTTACATCATTTTTAAGTATAGCACACACAATCATTTATAAATTACTATTTACTCGCCTCCGTAAATTGTTAATAATAATAACGTTTGGCTATTCTCAACAAGCGGAAGGGACTTGTGATTAAAAGGATTAGCGCCACCCTATTCTTGTACTGTTTAATAACACAGCCCTCCTATTCTCTCACATTAGCCGAAACCTTCCGTGAAACCGTCAGTAACAATCCTGATATCTTAACCAGTTCGGAAGACTACAAAGCCATCCAACAAGCGTTTGAACAAGCGAAAGCGCCTTTTTTTCCAAAACTCCGAGTCAATCTTGGCTATGGTCCTGACAGATCATTGAATAGCAATACCATCACCGATGCAACCGGCCCCACTCCCGTCATGCCAAAACGGGAGGAAGGCGTTACCATTGATCAAATGATTTTTGATGGATTTGCCACTCGTAGCGATGTCGCACGCAATAGTGCACGTGTCAACTCAGCCGCTTACAAAGTCTTGAATAGCATTCAAGACACGGTACAACGCGATGTTGAAGTGTATTTAGGTGTTTTAAGAGAACAAGAGTTAGTCTTGTTGGCAAAACAGAATTTAGAATTCCATGAAAAAATTGCCTACATGATAGAGTTGCGCGCGAAAAGCGGCTTATCCCGTTTGGCGGATGTGTACCAAGCGCAAGCCCGTTTATCACTGGCGCGATCCAATTTATTAGCGGAACAAAGCAACATGGCCGACGCACAAGCCAATTTCGTTCGCACCATTGGTTTTGCTCCTGGCACACTCTTACCGGTTCCAACCCCTGATGACAGATATATTCCTAAGACGGAAAATCAAGCATTGGAAGTGGCCATGATGAACAATCCGGTGGTGCGTTCAGCCAATGCGGATATTTATGCCGCCATCGAACAACATAAAGTGGCAAACGCGACGAATTTCCCCCGACTGGATGTACAAGTGGGAAATACGTGGGACAGAAATGTCGGCGGTGTGCGCGGACCCAGTTTTGATCGTTTTGCCATTGTTCGCATGACTTACACCCTATTCAACGGTGGAGCTGACATCGGCAAGCAACGTGAAACGGCTTATCAAATTCAAGAAGCGAAAGAAATTAAAAATCACGCTATACGTCAGTTGATAGAAGCGGTGCGATTAACCTGGGACTTATATACAACGGCATTTGCTCAAATTCCTTGGTTGACTAAACATGTAGTCGCATCAGAACATACTGTCAATGCCTATGCAAAAGAATACATCATTGGTCATCGTACTTTATTAGATTTGCTGGATAGCCAAAATGAATTATTTGCAGCAAAACGCGCTTACGTCTCCGGTAAATATGATGTCATACAAGCAAAATATCGCCTATTGCGCGATATGGGCATATCGATTGTTGCATTAAACTTAGAACATTGTTTACCCGACCCCAGTTATGTGCCCATCGCTAATAATGTGAATATCAATCCACTGACACCCACACACACCGACCAACACCCACAACTCCCGCCCGACACTTCTGTGTTGCAAGCGAATCCTGCTGCAAAAGTATGGGAACCGCTCAGCAACAAAATGCCTTTACCCAAACCGACTCTTCCTAAAATTGCTATTACTGCAGCTGCTGCAGCCCCTACACCTATCGCTCCTCTGTCAACGCCCACATTATCTGCACAAAACTGGGCAATACAAGTGGGCAGTTTTAAAAGCAAAGAAAATGCGGAACGTTTAGCGGCGGAACTGCGTAAAGAAGGAGATTCGATATTCACCGCTGACGTACATTCCTCACAAGGCACCGTCACCCGCGTATACGTCGGCCCCGAGTCACAATTAGCAACCGCCAAATTGAAACAAGCAAAATGGCATGGGGTGATTGTTCCGTATCGAGAGACGGATTTGGTGTAATCTTCATGAAAGATAAGTTATCATTGCACAGAGCGTTATCTCGTTAGGATATTACTACTATGTCGCTGAATTTGACTCCTTTGGCTAAAGCCATTAATAGTCTTGAAGAAGCCATTGAGTTCTCACGTTCCGAAATGGCCAAAGATTTGCGTGTATTCCGACAATTCCGTAATTCTGTCATTCAATGTTTTGAATTTACCTATGAGCTTTGCTGGAAAATGCTTAAGAGACGTCTTGAGTTAGATGCTCCGACACCCGCAGCCATTGATGAATTAAGTTTCAATGACCTCATAAGACAAGCAGCAGTACAGGGGTATTTACTTGACCCAGTCATTTGGATGAATTATCGCAAAAAGCGCAATGTCACTTCTCATGCTTACGACGAAAAAATGGCACAAGAAGTTTATGAAATTGCCTTGGCCTTTTGGTGGGATGCTAAAGATCTGCTAAAAAATTTGGAAGCTAGAAATCAATGACCTCCGATGCAATTGACTTAGCACCAAAAGATCTCGCCATTCTAACTCACATTCTTCAGCAATATCTCCCACAATATGAAGTCAGAGCCTTTGGTTCGCGCGTACATCACACAGCCAAAAAATTTTCTGATTTAGATCTGGTGATTATGTCAGATCAACCGTTAGCATTATCACTGCTGGGAGATCTTGCAGACGCATTTTCTAACTCAGAGTTACCGATAAAAGTTGATGTATTGGATTGGGCGAGATTGAATGACGATTTTCGTGAAGTGATTCTTAAAAAATACGTGGTGTTAACGCTCTGATGACATGCAGGAATTCAGCACCTCTGGTCTACGTGATAACTTGTTTAACCGCAGCTGCTTTGTTCGCCGGCACTAACACAGAATATAAGCCTTTGCTCTTAGGCACAGGACTGTGACCATAATCAGGATTTAAGCGACGCAAGGTGTCCATATTAATGCCCGCTGATTTGGAAATTTTTTCTAAATTGACTGGCTTATTTATTTTAAGCTCAGCGAAATAAGGAATACTTTTAATCGGTGGTAATTGTACGCCATATTTTTCAGGATTTTTAATAATGGCTGCAATGGCCAACAATCTTGGCACATAACATTTTGTCTCACGTGGTAATGGTAAACTCCAAAAATTATGGCTACCCATTTTTCGCTCGGCCCATTCAATTTTTGCTTGGCCACAATTATAAGCAGCAATGGCCAAATACCAATTGCCATTAAAACTGTTTCCCAAATCATTAAAATAAGCCAGCGCTGCTTTTGTGGATGCAATCACATTGCGACGACCATCATAACTGGAACGAACATTCACTCCTAATTCGTGCGCAGTGCCTGGCATTAATTGCCAAAGACCTGTCGCCCCTTTTTTAGAATGATCATAAGGATTAAATTCGCTTTCGATAACAGGAATTAATGCTAATTCAGCGGGCAAACCACGTTGAACAATTTCTTGATGAATAAAATAAAGATAAGGAATGGCCGATTGCAAAACACTATATAATTTATCTTGATCAGCTAATAATTTACGAATTTCAGATTGCACAGAAGAAGTCTGCGTTTTATGATCAAGCCGTAATTCGCGACTCAAATCATCCCACAGAGAAGAATTAACATTTTTAGCAGACAGTTGCGTGGATGGCCCTGCATTAAAAACCACTGTTTTTGCAGGCATAGGAGAAATCATTTCCGCGTGTGTGACGTCGCTCTGCTGAGCTCTTTCACTAACGGAAATTTTAGATGCGAGAGAAAAAGCCACTTCGCGACTTACTGTGAACGAAGTTATTATAAGACTAGAACCCAGGACAACTAACGATAGAATTTTTTTACGATCTGATGATAAAAGCATTCGAGCATCTTACCCGAATTAAAAGCGCAAAGCAACCCTTTTGTAACTGATTCATTTTTAAAGTGATTCGCAACCATTTTTCGTGAATGTACTCGCGTGCATGTGATCATGCTCGTTTTTTTACGACAAATTTCTCAAGAAAAACGAGCACATTCATGATTAGAATTTACAGACTATCGTGCAATGCCACTCACTTATCGTGAACGCGTGCGTGTGCGCCCCCGCGTGCGTCTTTTCTATATTAATTTTTTCGTTGATGAAAAATCAGATGTATTTCAATTCCATTATCTGCAATATGAAATTGATAAAAATTATCGGCCATTTCGTATCCGTTTTCTACTCATAATGCGTCCATAACCGTATCACTTTCACGGTCTTTTCCTTGAGATAAACTTGATAAACTAGGCGATGCTGGCTATTAATTCGACGAGAGTAAGCTAAAGCCAGATCACCGACTAATTTTTCATAACTCGGGGGGTTCCCGAAGGGGTTTTTTTTAAGCAAGCTTAACAACTTTTCTGCTTTTGGTTTTAATCCATTTTCACTGATTTTTTTAGCATCTTTTTGTGCTTGCTTTGTATAGATGATTTTCCACATTACCAGTCAAGATCCTCTTTGCAATTTTTCAGAGGGATCTCCAATCCTTTTTTAATGCTTTTTCTCATGCCCGGGATAGATAACAAATATAGGGTCTCTTGCATGGCTGACCAATCCTCATCAGAGATTAATACTACGCCTGTTTTTTTTCCAGAAATATGCACAGGCTTATGTGATTCAGAAACTTGATCAATAAGTCGATATAGTTTTGCGCGAGCCGCAGTGACTGAATAATTAATCATCGAGTTATCCTCTTCATTAAAAAGGGTGAAGATCCTAAGCGTACGTAATAACGTACTATTAGTCAATACCTTATTTCTGTTCATAAATGATATAGATTGCATCCCAACAGAGCGCGTGTAAAATACCTTCAATGAATAAAATAAATGGACATTACTGATGACCCTAGAAAAACTAGATCTTTCTGCTTTTGAGTTTACCTATGAGCTAGCGCACAAAATGATTAAACGCTATTTACGATTAGCTCATCCAAGCCCCGATGTGATACAAGACATTTCCTTTCCCGACTTAATACGCACTGCTTGTGAGTATAACCTGTTACGCAGTGATTTAAGCGCTTGGAAGGAGTATCGTAAACAACGAGGCACAACAAGCCATACTTATGATCCCACTCAGGCAGAAGCCGTTTTTAAAAAGATCCCTGAATTTTTAGCAGAAGCAAAATATTTACTGACTGCTCTAAGGGTCTGTCAAAGAATAACTTTCACTTCTAGCATCCCATCTGGAGGCCATCTTTGAAAGCTTTATTATGCGAAAAAACGCTTACATAGCGCAACTATGCGCGCATTTTTTCGCATAATAAAGCTTTCAAATCTGACCTCCATCTGGGCGCTAGAAGTGAAAGTTATTCTTTGACAGACCCTAAAAGAGCGTCGCCAACAATTATGAAACCGTCCATTGACATTCAAGCTAATCATTTAAAAATAGTCCAAGATATTCTTCAAAAATATCTGCCTGCACAAACAACTGTTTTTGCTTATGGATCGCGCGCACGAAAAACGGCTAAGCCATTCTCTGATTTAGATTTAATGATTGATGCAGGAAAACCTTTGCCAAGTTCCATCCTGACTGACATCGCATTCGACCTTGAAGAATCCGATTTGCCATATAAAGTTGATTTGGTTGACCAAGCGGTTCTCAGTGAGTCTTTTCGGAAAGCCATTCAGTCAGATCAAGTTATTATTTGGCAGAGATAAATCCGCAAATTGTAAACAGACCCTAATATAAAAAATGCTTTTGGCTCATCAGGCCGATAGGCCTGAGTGCTTCACTAGCCCAGGCAAAGGCGCGCTTTTTGCGCCGCAGGCCTGGGGTAAAGATGTAAAAATAGGATAAAGCCCTGAAAGGGCGTAACAAAAACTCTCGCGCTTTCAGCGCTTGATCAGGTGCGTGTTTCTTTACCCAGGGCTACGGCGCAAAAAGCGCGCCTCTCCCTGGGCTAGTGAAGCACTCAGGCCTATCGGCCTGATGAGCCAAAAGCATTTTTTTGTATTAAGTTAGCAGTATTCGTATAGAACTTGTTTTTTAATTTTAAGCTATACTTACAAATGAACTTTATCACAATTGAGGTGAGTCATGTCTAATTCACATTCTTCAAGTTCCTCAAGTTCTTCAAGTTCTTCAAGTTCTTCGAGTTCTTCGAGTTCTTCAAGCCCTTCAAATAACACAATATGGTCGGCCCCAGAGTATTTGGAGCGGTATTGGAGATTGCATTATGACTCATCAAATGATGCGCATATTGCGCCCTCACGTCTGAACTATATTCAAAACAATCAATTATCACCCGAATGTCAGGCCTATTTGAACAAAGTCAATAGGATGAGCTGGGCAGAATATCCCCTAGTGAGGGACGAAATTCAGCATCAACTAGCGCTGCATAACGCTCGTCATACAGCTTTTACATTCACTAAACCGAGTAACCCCATCACACAGGAAGAAAGAAAACAAGCAATGATGGAATTAAACATATTACTGGATGTAGTGAATGCTCGGCGTCAATTTGTTCTTAAAGATGATAAAATAGGTGAAGAAGCGTCTGAAGACAGGGCTCAGAAGGAAAATATGGATAGAGCTATGCGGGGAGGGGTTCAACGTCTTTTCGATAGGCTAACGAGGGGTGCTTTCCTGTCCTACTCTTCCTATGATTCATATGACCGGGCAAAAAGGTTCCGCTTAGTGGAGTTACGCAATATATTTAGTCACTACTTGTCAGAGTTACTTCCTGCAATAAAAGAATTACTCCCTGCGCTCAAAAAATCTGGCGACAAAGATCCTTCTTTAAAAGCAGAGACGTTATATCTTGTTGGTAATGAAAATGAAATCGATAGAATCGTTGATGCGGCAATAAGAGAGAATAAAGAAAGTGATGTCAGTGAAAGAAAAGCGTTTGCAAATAAACTCGATTTAGCGATTACCATGTTCAGAGCAATCGAGAAAATTGATATGATACGTAGCTTATCTGCGTCGGGCGCGGAAGCAATCTATTTTAAAAAAGCGTTAGCAACAATACGAGATTTGTGGATTACACAAATGCAAAACCCAGAGTTAGTTAGCGCGCTAAACACGGCACGAGGAGCGGAGAAAGGGGGTGTTACTGGCGCATTGTCTCAATTTAAAGGAACAACATTCGGCACACATGGTGCTTCAGTAATCACTCAAACAAACCGTGTGTTCGAGGACCTAGTGGAGAGTCGTCACTTACCAAAAATTATTCCAACCTCGACGAGATCTGCCAAAAAATAAATGCGACCCGTTACAAATAAATTACTTATGCAATCCCAACCCCGGGCCTAAATCGGCGATATTCGTTAATCGATTAAGAAGCTCATCACAAAACTGCGTTTCGTTTTCATTTTGCGGAAAAAATTGTTGATGAATTTTCTTATAGTCTTTTACATAATTAATCAACTGGGTGGCCGCCATTTTTACCTCCTGTTGATTGAGTGCATCATCACGAATCGTCGCTAGTGGATTGTCTATCCAATTAGCATGCGTACGCAACCTAGCAGCTTCACCTTGCACTTGATTCATGTAATCAGAATCATATTTGAATAACGCAATGGTTCCTAGTGTATTGTCATAAAAAACACGTCCTGCCTCCGTTGAGGTTAACTCGTTTAATTTCGTCATAAACAAACGGAGCGATTCATCCGTTTCTTCTACATTAGGTAGTGCCATGCTCGCTGTCTCCTTCCATTTGGCTTTCAATGCAATATTCGTTGTAAACTTTTAATGTTTCCGCAACCACAGGCTGCTTTAATGCAATTTGTTTTGCGACATATTGTGCCCATAGCCGCATGTCCCATTTCGGATGCACATCAACAATATTTTCATTCGGATATTGAGGCGTTACCACAAAATGAACGAGTTCTCTTTCGCTGTAAGTCATCGCCATCTTGCCCTTCCAAATATGGACAATGGGAACATTCAATGAGGATAGTTGCCGCGGATTGTGATTTTCACACGCATGTTGAATCAGGTTACGCACATGCCGAATTCCACTTTGCATAAAAGCTCGGTTAATTTCATCGATCACATAAGATTCAAAAACAGTGACACAACCCAATCCCGCAATGGAATCATTGCTAATCTGTTCTCTCAGATCTTCCGGTTTTCCACCCAAGGCTAAATGCAGCGCCACACGCGCTGCATATATTTTTTCAACGCCGCCCTCGGCACGACTATCAATGACGGTTTGATACTCTTTTAGTTGCGCGTGTTTTTTAACGGGGACGGATACCCATAATAAATCTTGGTCGCCGGTGATCGGTAGTATGCTGCCGCGGTTGTCCGTAATGCCGTATATCAATATATCTTTAAACGAACTTTCCTGTTGATGCTTATATTGCGCAGGATAATATTGCGTTTGGCAGGTGGGGAAATCCCCCCATTTTCTTCGCCACCAACGCGGCGCAGGAATGTGTTCTAACATTTTTCCAACCACGATTTTTTCAAAATCCAGTTGCGGTTGCTGAAACACGCGCGCGTGTGTTTCATTGAGATTAATACTAAAAATAATATCGTTGTCCTCAGGATTTTTATTCATGGCGCGTATCACGATTCTGTTAGAAACAAGAATGTCTTCTTCTGTGCCGACGAGCTCATATTCCTGCGAATACAAACCCATCACCACTTCTTGCAATGAGACATAATGTATCATGCGGCGCAAGATGGTTAACGTGAATGGAATATCCTCGGGAAGACGTGCCATGAGTACTCGTTTACCCTCTTTTATTTCGGTTTTTGCCAATGAGGGATCCACAGCAATCACACCCTTGGACAACCCCCAATTGCCCGTCTTTGCACTAATGGACAAGGGCTTGGGCGCCGCTGGCAGTAAATAACGTTGAAAGGGAGCGTCCGCACGCAGTGCAAATGCGGATTCCAATGAAAGAGATTTTTGTCGTAGAAGTACGGCAAACAGAGGGGGAATATTGCTGCAACTTAATACGTCTTGTGCTTCTTGAGTCATCAGCCGGGATTTCATGAGGGGGCCCTCCATTTATATATTATAGCGCGTCATCCCGGAATTTAGTGCCGCTTAGCGAGCATTTTTTGCGAGTTTAGCAGCGCTAAATTCCGGGATGACGCTATAACAACCTAGGGTTTCCCCCTATATTTTAAGCAGTTAATCCTCCTCATAATGAAACCATCTTCCACCAAAAAGGAGCAACACCATGAGTGACAATCGAGATAAGATGAACCAAAATCGACCACAACAATCACCCAGCAGCCAAGGAGGCCGTCCAGGTCAGCCAAATCAGCCCGGGCAAGGCGGGAAAGGGGGTCAAGGTGGTGGTGATCGCCAACAAGGCGGTCAGGGAGATTGGAGTGGCAGTAATAAAAAGTAATCTATTTCGTATCTTATTGATTAAACGGGGGATTTCCCCCGTTTGATTTTTCGTAATGACTCAATAAATTCAATAAAATAACGCCAAACTTTCAATTGGACTCTTAATATCGTGAACGCGCCCGCGTGCGTGTGCGCGCCCGTCTTTGTTATTTATACCTCAAACCTCAACCCCTCCCCCAACCCCAACAAAACCTCCTGCCCCAACCACAAGGGATGATTCACAAAACCATGCCCCACCCCTTCTAATTGCAATACAGGCACTATAGAGCGTTCAGCAAAGTGGCGAATAGCCACCCGTCCCAATGAACGCCCATCCGACTCATTCCCTCCCAATACATCACCAAATAAGACCGCGGCTACCCCCTCCATAATGTTGGCTTGTTGCAATTGCTCCAGCATGCGATCAATGCGATAACCGCGCTCATTCACTTCTTCAATGAACAATATTTTCCCATTGGCGTTGATTTGCCACGGCGTCCCTAGGCTTGCTTGGATTAAACTCAGATTTCCTCCAATAATGGGGGCAGAAATGGTTTCTTTTTTTTCAGATATCGCATTCAATGGGATAATATTATTTAAACTGATCGCTTGTGTGCGAAAAATCATTTTTTTTAGATTCTCTAGCGAATCCGGAGACACTTTATTCGAACTCGCCGATTGCAGCGAAGGACCGTGTATCGAGGGCCAACCCCAGGCATTTTGTAAAAAGATATGCAGTGCCGTGATATCACTCCCCCCTATCACTATTTTGGACTCTAGCGGCGCTTTCATGCGCGTTAGCAAGGGAATCAACTTCATAGAGCCATATCCCCCACGAAGACACCAAATGGCTTTTGACGTGGGATTCATGAGGGCATCATGTAAATGTTTAAATCGCATTTCAGTGGTATGAGCTGAAAATATATCATCGCCAAACAAATCGTCTGGAATCCGCGCTTGCAATTGCCACGTCGCCAGAAAAGTTCTCATCCTATCCAAGGCGGACTTCTCACAGCGTGACGCAGGGGCAATGACATCGATCACATCGTTTGGCTTGAGAGCAATCATATATTTCATTTCCTCTTGATAATTGACGTCCGATCAGACAACATAATACAATAACTCATCACAAGGAATAGGTGGACCCTATGAAATTGATACACCAGCACTTCCGCGGTTTTACACTCATAGAACTCATGATTACAGTGACTATCGTTGGTATTCTAGCAGCGATCGCCATTCCCTCTTATGTCAACTACACGCGCCGATCATATTATAGCGAAGTCGTCGAAGCGACAGCACCCTATGTCACTGCCGTTGCCGCGTGTTATCAAGATTTAAATACATTAACAGGATGCGATGGCGGCAATCAGAATATCCCTGCCAATATTGCCACAGCAACAGGCCATGTTGCTTCACTCACGGTTGCAACCGGTGTCATTACCGTCACTCCTGTTGCAGAGAATGGGATTTTAGCCACCGATACGTACATTTTGACACCTACCATTGTCAACAATGCAGTCACATGGGCCAGCTCCGGTGGTGGGGTCACCAATGGATATGCACACTAACTATAATGAATAACTCCCCCAGACAGGGGTTCACGGACTCCTGTCATCCCGGGGAAACTCGTTGGCAAGCCTAGAATACGGCGCACCGCCAAATAAGCAAACAATTCCGCCTCCATCGCTTGACTGTTCCAACCTATTTCATCGGCTATGGCCACAAAGAGGTTTTCTCCGCATTTTTTTCGCAATCGCTTGTCTAACTCCGCTCGTATCACCGGATTATGCCAACCGCCCCCGGCTAAAATACATTTTGTGATGTGCGGAGGAATGCTATTGACAATGGTATCCGCTGTAAAGGCTTCTAATGTGGCACAACCCTCTTCAATAGAAAGAGCATCTAACTCCGGAATCAACTGTAATTCACCAATGTCCAATGACTTGGGTGGCTTTCGACAGAAATAATTTTCGCGGTCTGTCTTGATCGATTTTTCATAGAGACGCTCAAGAACATCCTGATGCATTTTTCCTTTGCGTCCAAAATGTCCGTCTTTGTCCATCGCATATTGACCGTGCGTTCTTTGCTGCACAAAACGATCCACTAAACCATTGCCAGGGCCAGTATCAAATCCTTGTAAACCGTGTTCGTGAGGCTCACTCATCACCGTGATATTGGCAATACCACCACAGTTAATCACTACCAGCGGAAATTGATGATCACGCAGTGCCAAAGCATAATGATACAGGGGAGCAAAAGGCGCTCCCTGCCCACCCGCCAGAATATCCGCTTCGCGGAAATGATTCACAACAGGGATACCGGTTTTTTGTGCAAGCCACCGTCCATCACCCATCTGTATACTGATTTTAAGCGCAGGCGAATGAAATAATGTTTGACCATGATAACCAATCACATCGATTTCTGTGGGTTTCAGTTGCATTTGCTGTAACAGAGCATTCACCGCTGCGTAATGTAATTGCGTTGACTGATTTTCAACTTCAGAGAAATCCATCACGGGAAGAGAATGGGTTATTTTTAATTCTTCGGTTACATATTCCGTTAAAATGTCAGGATAATGCTTTTTTGCCAATGTGATATTCCCTGCATAGCGACGAACTGCACGCTCAGCTGCTTTTAAATAAAGCTGCATGTTCTTATCATAAGTCAAGGAATAATGGCCCATGGCCGTGATCATGGTCTTTCCATCGGTTTCAATCAGAGCCGCATCAATACCATCCATAGAGGTGCCTGACATCAGGCCTATGCTTTTATTTTTTTTCTGTAATGCCATACGTATAGCCGCCAATTTCCATTGATTTGTCCAGATGCGATTCCACTTGTGAGCGAATGGTTTGTGTGTTGGATCCGACAAATTGAATGCCAACTCCTGGCAACACATGATGCAGTGCATTTTTTGGAGTGATCCAAATCACTTTGCCTTCAATTCGTAAACTTTCTTTTTTACCCGGCAATTGCAAATCAACCAACACACGATCTCCTAACAAAAAATGATTATCTGTTGGGATGAACAATCCTCCTTCGGTAATAAAAGGCATATAAGAAAGATTTAATTCGACTGGATCCGTAATGATGTAGCTTAATATTTCATCTTGCAGCATATCTCACCTAAGGGTTTGTTTAGCTCGGCCAACACACGGCAGGGGTTTTTGTTGATGTTCCATTACTAACGGCCAATTGTAAAGTCGCACACGAGGTGCCACTTTGCGCATCGTTCGCTTGATTACCTTGCGCTGTTGCTGTAATGGTATATGTTGATGCCGTCACGCCACTCACACTTAATGTATAATATCCTTCGGGAGAGGCGGTGACACTATTGTACGCTTGTGCCAGTGTGCCGTATTGCGTATTGGTCGAGCGATATCGTTCTTCGGCAAGAGCAATGGCCAAAATCGCATTCACCCCATCAATTCGACGACCGCGCAATTCTTGTGGGGTATAAAGTGCCATGGCAATAATGGTGAGAATGGCCACAATGACGGTGACAACCATCACTTCAATGACAGTAAATCCGCAACGCTTCATTACACCAAGCTCCCTAATTTAAATATAGGCAAATACATCGCAATCACCAAGCTTCCTATGATAACACCCAAAATGACCATGATTAAAGGTTCGAGTAAGTTACTTAAATTATCCACAATATTCGAGACTTCTTCCTCATAATAATCCGCTATTTTAGTGAGCATGTCCGCCAATGCACCGGCTGCTTCTCCAACACTGATCATTTGAATCACCATATTGGGAAAGAGTTTTGTGTTGTTCATGGAAACAGAGAGTTGATGACCACTGACAACATCTTTTGAAATTTGCTGGACCGCTTTACTATAGACCACATTTCCCATGAGACTTTCCATAGAACTCATGGCCTCCGTGATGGGCATCCCTGCCTCCAACGTAGTCGA
>Ga0207096_1051_pt1 | contig 20597 bp, 29 predicted proteins | sample Alteio_BWMinHeat_86_FD_153547 | JGI IMG/M metagenome (GOLD analysis project Ga0207096, IMG submission 153547) | Enriched cells from forest soil in Barre Woods Harvard Forest LTER site, Petersham, Massachusetts, United States -... | ecosystem: Environmental > Terrestrial > Soil > Temperate forest >...
AAGAATGCAAGCCTTGATTGACCCCCTGTAACTTCCCTTGCTTCTTTTCACTTACAGAGTGTGAAAGTATATTATTATAAGAGGGATCAAACAAGCCTTCTCCAACCGTGATAAGCACAATAGAAACCCACAACAAACTAGCTATGCCTAGATAGCCGCTTAGCACTATGGAAGTAAAACCTGTTATCATAAGAATGAGGCCACCACAAATAATGCTTTTTTCAGAAAAGTAAGAATTCTTGGCTCGCCTTTTTTGAATGAGTAGAATATTCTGTGGCATCAAGCAACCTATAAAGTCCCTTATAAATTGAAAGTATAAAAATGACAAACATGCCTCCATTTCCCCTGAAACCATTCTATTTTATTCGCCATGGAGAAACGGAATGGAATAAGCGTCAGATCATTATGGGAAGCCAGGATATCCCCTTGAATGAGCTTGGCATCAGACAATCCCATGACGCCTCACGGATTCTGGAAAATGAAAATTTTGATGTCATTATCTCTAGTACGAGAATAAGGGCTCAGCAAACGGCTGAAATCATCGCGAATAAGACAAACAAACCGGTTTTGTTTGAGGAAGGCCTCACCGAAATCGTTTGGGGAGAAGCGGAAGGAACGTCCTTTGACCCTACCAAATCTATCTTTGATGATGTTCATAAACCAAGGGGAGCGGAAAGTTTTTCAGCCTTCCAAGGGCGCGTCGTTGAAACGATCTCCTCTGTATTAACTATGGAAAAGCTTCCTCTGATTGTTTCCCATGGGGGTGTATTCAAGGCCTTAGGGCACTATTTGGGCTATAAAGACCTAAGCGCCTCTAATTGTATGCCTTTCTTTTGTAAGCCTCCGAGTGAGTCCTCTCCTTCTTGGCTTATTTGCTCCTTATGTGGCGATACAACTAACAATGAGTAATATCCGTTTCGAAAAAGCTACCCTTTCCCATAAGGACATCATTTTTGAGTGGCTCGATAAGCCCCATGTGCGCGAGTTCTGGGACAACAGCCAAGCCCATCGGGATGATATCCTTAGTTTTCTGAACGCTCGAAATAAACCTTCAAATTATAAGGGCATTTTTACCTATTGGATTGGCTCCATTAAAAATGAACCCTACTGTTTGCTCATGACATCAGAGGTGACCCCAGAAGACGATCTCCCAGGGGTTTGGAGAGATCACCTTTCAAAGACAGGAAAAACGTTCAGTATCGATTTTGCCATTGGGAATGAGACTTTTCTTGGAAAGTGCTTAGCCACCCCAACATTGGATGCCTTTACAAGGTTTATACAGATAAAAGTCGATACAACTGTTGATCTCTTTATGATCGATCCTGCGGAAACGAATCCACGTGCAAAGCATGTGTATGAAAAAGCAGGATTTGAAACGGTTGCCGAATTTGTAAGAAATGATGGTTTTTTCAAAGATCTCAAGCATTTTTTAATGGTGAAAAAAAATGAGCTAAGACACTAAAAACCCCAATGACCTTCACATCATTGGGGTTTCTATATCCCCTATTTCACATGTTGTTTCAGCCAATTTTTGGCTGCTGGGCTGACTTTATCATCCGCCAATACAGCTTCATAAACGGCGTCTTTGTGAGCTTGGTCATCGCCACATATTTCGGTGAGGAGATCATTCCATAGCTTCAACACAGCATCGGATGGCTGGATATCCACCTGATTTAAAATAGCGTAGATACGCCTTCTATGGTATGCGCTGGTTGCTTTATCCAACCAAGCCACAACCTCGGGAGGTACTTCTGTATAGCCGCCTTTAAAACCCTTTTCCCAAAGGGTTTTTCGCAAACTTGCATGCTTCTTAGGAAACACCACATTCACCCAATCCATACACCGTTTACCCCTATCAATGCCCCAATCACTGCTGGGATCCTTATCTAGATTGGCCTCAATTTCTTTAACCAAATCAAGCCACTTTTGACGAGAAGCTGCTGCTTCTTCTGTCGTAAATCGGGTTTCTAGACCCTGCTCAAAGCTTGCGTATTCCTTGAGTTCGGCTGGGCTCAGGGCTTTTACTACCCAAGTATTCTTAAGTTCTTTTGTCATTTGATAATCCTCTATCAGTTTAAGAATGGTTTTCCACGAAACGGATTGATCAACGTTACTGTCAGAAAGGATGGCCTCAAGAGTTTGGCTCGCCGCTTGCAAAGATTTCACCTGTTGCTCAAGGAATTTTTGCTGAGCGCGAAAATGATCAAACATATTGATCTCTTCTTGCATCAAAGCCTTAATGCGCAAAAGCTCAAAGCCAAACGATTTGAGAGCCAAGATCTGCTGTAATTTCAATAAATCCGCTTCAGAGTACAAACGATAGCCATTGGCCAAGCGAACAGAGGGTTTCAGCAAACCAATCTTGTCATAATGGTGTAGAGTTTTCACCGATATTTTCGTAAGCTTGCTCAGCTCTTTCACATACCATTCGGTCATCATTTGTCTCCTTCTTCCTCAAGCTAGGGGATGACCTAAGGTCAGGGTCAAGAGGTTTTTTTGAGCTTTTGACTCACTTTTGGTTCTCGCATTTTGTGCCTTGATGAAATATCATGCGCCAGCCTTCCTGACTATGCTTCCAAATGGAGGATCTTAAGGATATGCTTGAATCGCTTTTTATCTTATAAGTGGCTAACAATACGTCCGAGGATAGTGTTGTAACTTCAAAATCTTCGATTTTTGCAGTTGCAGAAGCTAGAGAGCCGATAACGTCTTTTTTATGATAAATGTTTCCTGAACTACCAAATTCAACGAAATCATCTGCAATTAACTGATTTAACTTGGTTGCAGATTGCCGGACTTCTGCTCTCAAAAGCGATGATTCTAGCTGATAAATCAGTTCTTTCATCCCATTTTTCTTATCAATCTTCTTCATTACATAGGCTTTGTGCGTTCATTTTGTTTTGATCATAAGATAATGGGTATGGCCTGTAAAAGCTCCTGTGTCTAGCTTATACTCACCAACTCTCACAAATCCAGCTTTTTCAAAAACGTGTTGGGCGCGGCGGTTATGCTCATCGGTGCCAATAAGAAAGGTATCTGCTGCTGGATCCATATTTGTTTGATAAAAACCCATAAAAGCTATCAATGTTGGAGCAGCCAATCCTTTCCCTAAAAAGGCCTTGTTTCCAATGCCAAAATCCAGAGAAATCGTATGACCTGTTTTTGATAACTGGGCCTTATAAAGGTCGGAGAGCTCTTCTTCGGAGAGAAGAATTTGATCCGTCAGGATAAAACAAAAGGGCTGATCATCCACAAATCCCACCCAATAGAGAGTTGTGCCACAAAAATAATGTTGCTTACGGCCATGGATAAAGTTGGCGATGTCCTCACGATGCTCTTGGCTATTATCCCAGAATTCTTTCATATGAGGCTCTTCAAGCCAGTCAAAGATCATTTTTTCATGGAAAGGTGAGGCTTTTTCAAAGCGAATATTCATAAAAGGAGTCTTCTTTGTTCATGGGAGCATTATTGATGATGAAAATAAGGATATTGTTAGGAACAATCAATATGGTTTTACGGATGACGAAAAAAACTTCTGTTTCTGGGGATACCTTGACAAGGCAACCACTTTCTTGCAGGATTGATTTGGTAGATACCTCAAAGCTTAACAAAAATCAAAGGAAATCTTAATAAGAAAATCTTGTCACCCTTTAAGTTATAGGAAATTCACTATGAAAAAATATCTTCTTTTATTTACAGTGTCTTTTGTAATGTATCTCATGGCGGGTTTTTCCTCTTCCGATGCTCAGTCTCTTGGAACGCAAGAACTAGAATTTATAATACCTGGTACGGAGAGACATGTAGTTGCTGAAGTTTACTATCCAACTGAAGGTAAAAAAGACTCAAAAGAAGTAGACCATGGAATTTGGAAGAGAAGGTCCTATATAAAAGATGCCCCTTTAGCCTCTCAAGGAATACCTTATCCTCTTGTTATTTTTTCCCACGGATGGCAGGGAGACAGATTTGGTAACTCGTGGATTGCTGAAGCTTTGGTAGATGCAGGTTATGTTGTTGTCATGATCGATCATGCCCATGATAATAGTTACGAGCATAGCGATGAATTTGTTTATACTTCTTTATGGCAACGGCCATTAGACCTATCCGCACTCTTAGACTATTTGCTTAAAGACCCTAAATGGAGTCAAGCAATAGATAAGAGCAGGATAGCGGCGGGAGGATTTTCTTTTGGGGGTTTAACCTCTTTGTGGCTTGCCGGAATTGAAGGAGATGCCAAAGCTTATAAGGAGGCTATGGAATCCGAGGCGCGTTGGAGCGATTGGCCACAGTCTGTTAAAGATAGAGCCTCTAAAGTGGATTGGACAAAAGCTGCCAAATCTTATTATGATTCACGGGTTAAAGCCGTATTTTCCATTGCTCCTGCCTTAGGAAAAGGCTTTCAACCCCAAGGGATTCAACAGGCAAAAGTTCCTATTCTTATCATTGTAGGAGATAAGGATAGGATTACGCCCCCTGATATTAATGCTGACTTTTTTTATTCCCATCTCAAGAATGCAGATTTAATGACCATTAAAGGCGCGGAACACTTTACTTTTATGAATTCCTGTTCAGCCTTAGGAGAGGCCATTACGCCTCATTTATGTCAGGAAACGCCGGCTATATCGCGCTTCAAGGCACACAAAGAAGCAGCTGATAAACTTATAGCTTTTCTTAAAGAAAAATTGAACATCACGAATGCTCAAAAAGCTCTTTGAACAGCATCGAAACTATGATCAACATTATACGGCAGGAGCGCTTGTTGGCCAAATCGGCACCCGTTTCTTTGGCCTTTTACAACAAAAGGACATCCAACAAGATCAGGAACCCATATTCTACCAAGAACCTCGTACCAAATTTGGCTTAAAGCCTCAACATAGTTGGGGTGGTTTTTAAGAAGGTCAATGGTGATCAAAGCTTTTTCCTCATCAAATAACAGTCCAGGCCATATTTCCAGTTGGGAACAACGGCAACGTCTTCAAAATCTTGAGAAAGGAAAAATGCATGGGCAGTTGGGAAGAAGGTGTGAAGTTGTACCTCGGTGGCGTTTCTTTTTGTTGCATAGAGAAAAGCCTGTTGTATCAGTTCTTGTCCAATTCCACGTTTTCTAAAATTCGGCTCAACCCAAAGGGAATCAATCCAGAGAATATCTCCATATTGTTCAATCGTAATACCGCCCATAAATACACCGTCACTTTCTGCATAAATGGTGAAAGGCTCGAGGCTCTTCCTTAGCCCCGTTAACGCTTCACATGCTTTGTAAAGGCCTTCTTCAATTTTCTTATCCCAAGCAGGGTGAGGCCGTGTTGTAAAGGCCAGAGAGCTCATAACGGTCTTTCCCTCACCATCCAAATAACCGCTCCATCCTTAATCGTTTTAACTTTCTTAAACCCAGCTTTTTCATAAGCTCGAATAGCCTTTATATTGGCCGTATCTGGATCGACAAAACAAGCGTCATAAGAAGGATCGACGTATTCTTCCAAGAATTGCTTCATAATCTTTGCGCCAAGCCCTTTTCCAACATAACCTTCCTCTCCTATAAAAATATCAAGAGCAGCTAACGAATTTGGAAGGTCTGTGAGTAGAATATTATCCTCTCGAGGAAAATCATGGGCATTATAGAGCTGGATATAACCAATGGGCACGTCATCTATAGAAATGATGTAAGCGCGCATCGGTTTTTTGAGGCCTTCCTCGACCTTATATCCTTGCACATAGGTGCCGAATTTTTCTTTGATCAATTTGGGAGTCCATTGTACATCCTGATCCCACCAAGCCTTAACGTGCGGTGTTTCAAGCCATTTTAAAAGTAAGGGCAAATGGGCTTCCTGAAGCGGTTGAAAGGTGATGATCATATTTCAAATGTTTCACGAAGTTGTCCATATAGATTAATATTCTGGCATTAACCTCGAGAGGGCTTCAAGACCATCATGAACGCTTCATTTGTGTTGTGACTTCAGGGCTTGATTTTTCTTAAAGCTACGCCTATCTTTACAAGTGAATACACAAAATAGGTATAAAAAATTTTTGAGAGCGTGGAGAGCAATGGGTCCACATAAGCATAGATGGTCATTTCTTTTGTTGTGTGGTCATATAAATTCGTCCAAACTTCTGTTTAACTCTTGAGCCGCTTTTTTCAGGGCCCCTTCTTCTACAAGAAGACCTTGCCGCTCATAACGTTTACGTGCACGGCTAAATTTTACAGCAACAAGATAAGTAGCACTATATTTTTTTGTGAGTCTTGTAAGTGCAGCATCCCCTCTCGAAAGATAAATAAGATCATCAAACCCCGCACATTTGAGGCAGAAGGAGCGCCCTTCTTCTACATAAACAAGATTACCTTTCCATAGCTCTTCATGACACTGGGAACAATCCGCCTTTTTTAATAAATGCGCAGACCTAAAATTCTCTATCTCCGCGGCAAGCCGACGGAGTATTACGAGAATTTTTCCTTCGGACCGGCCTGCTTAACTAAAACAGTCGCCGCGAGCGGCGGGGAATTCAACCCGAGAGGGATTAAAAAGAGATGGCACAAAAGACATTACCGAAAGCGCCATATGCTGCTGAACTTGAGTTTAACAATATTGTGGCATTCCTAGAAGAATTCTGCAATGCCAAACTCACTGATGAATATTTTCAACTCGCTAAGGAACTTGCTGTAAGAATTGCACGCAAGCGACCCTCACCCTTTTTGTCTGGATCACCTAAAACTTGGGTTGTTGGTATTATACATGCATTGGGGATGGTTAATTTTTTATTCGATAAGTCACAATCCCCTCATATCTCTTCAAAAGAATTATGTGAGCGGTTCCAGTTAGGACAAAGCACGATCAGCGCTAAAAGTAAAGCTATCCGAGATACATTCAAAATGCATCCATTTGCTCCAAAGTGGTGTTTGCCCAGCAAACTTGATAATAATCCAATGGCCTGGATGGTATCCATTAATGGATTGATTGTTGATATAAGGAGAGCTCCATACGATCTTCAAGTTGCAGCTCATTGAAGCTGGCGTTATTCCCTATATTCCTGGCGATAGAAAATAATTTGGTCGCTATTGAGCTCAAAATTACAGATTTTCGCCCAGAATATATTGGAAAAATGCAGTTTTACCTCGAAGCGCTTGATCAAGATGTCAAAAAAACCTCATGAAAATCCCAGCATTGGCATTCTTCTCTGTAAAACAAAAGACGAAGAGGTTGTTCGGTATGCGTTAGCTCGCAATGTTTCACCAACGATGATTGCAGAATATGAAACAAAATTAATTGATAAGAGGATTCTTCAGAAAAAACTACATGATCTATCCCAATCCATGGCGTCTATTGCTACGAATAGCTTTTTAAATCGGTTGCTCTGACCACTAACATATTCGTTCAGGTTGAATCTGTCAGTACGTGTATGATACTTTCCCTAACTGAAAAAGAGACGACGTGATGCCCAAAAGCGTTTCACAGCTGTTTCACGCGTGCTTCATCTGAAACACGTGAACAGCGTTGTAATATAACAATATTTTTGAGAGTGTTTCATTCTTGTTTCATGAATGAGAAAGTGTTTCATGTTTCATTCCCTAGGGTGCGAAACATGAAACACGTTGATTAATAAGGAAATATCGACCTGTAAGCATTTCACGGTGAAACACCTCCTGAAACACTTTTTGAGTTCCAGTGCTATGGTACAACAGAGTCGAACAAGCCATTTCCTCTCTTCAAACAAACAGGTTCACTTCGTAGTTCCTACCACAGAAGTGAAACCTATTAGACTACCAGTTTTCTTTAAGATGATTTGTTCGCATCTTATTGGGAATCCCTATATTCTGATGGTGTTTTTCCCTTATCATCTTTTAGGTCTACTCTTGCACCTTTCTCAATGAGAAGGTTCATAATGTCTTTCCAACCTTTTTGCGCAGCTATATGAAGAGGCGTTGATTTATCCTCCTTGTCTTGAAAGTTAACATTTGCTCCTTTATGGATTAATTGAACACCTAACTCTTTTTGAGTATAATAAAGTGCAACCCACAACAGACTATTATTATGTACTTGATCCCATAGGTCTATGTCTTGTTTTTCAGAATACTCAATGAGGGTTTTTAAAGCATCCCACTGCGGTTTTAAGCGAGGATTACCACTTAGCCCCCAGTTAGTGAGTGGTGGGCGTTTTTCAGCGTTCAGCATACGTACATTTGCACCATTAGAGATAAGCCATTCTGTTAACGCCCATTCCCTTTTAGAAATGGCTTTATGAAGCAGAGTGTCCCCATGCTTAAGCTGTTGATTAATATCGGCCCCTTGTTTGATTAAAAGAGCTGCTGCCTTGTACTTATAGGGCTCATCACCCTTGGCGAACAACGTGCAAGATAATAGGTTCTCTCCATCCCTACCAACTTCATGGAGAACAGAGGTAGAGGAAGCTTTTTGAAACATTATTTCTAAAAGCTCAAGAGGAGCCTTTTTCGTTATAATCCACTGTAAATAGTTTCGGAATTGATCATCCGTGAAAGAAAGTTTTTCTTTGAGACAAGAAATCAAAGGAATATTTATATTTTCCCGTTCGCTTTCAACAACTAATGCGGACTTGAATTCCCCATTCCCCCCTCTCACGAATGTCAAAATATCTTGGGCTGTTTGATTCCCTGAAGCAATAGCGCTATCCATATATCCTTCTATATATTGCGTATGTTCTCCTGCAAAAAACAAAGAATTATCAATGGGATCGGCAAAGGCCATTCGCTTTGAGTCAAGAGTTGATGTTCTCCGAAGGGGGCTATTATTATCTAATAATTTTCTCTGACAATAAGAACCCAACGCATAGGGGTCACTCGGCCAATTGTATCCCATTATTTTACGTTCTTTATCAAAAGAATAACCATTCGTCTTATAATCAGCCAAATCCTTATGGGAGGAGTGGATGGCTTCTTCACCAACAGGCTGGGTATAAAATAAAGGGTTACCTTGCTCCACAAAAGGATTTGTGGTTAAGGAGTAAAAGGTGACCCCATGTTGTTTCTGACCAAAACTATTGCTCCAAATGATGCCGGAACGTTTAATATCAACCCCTAACATGGATTGATAACCTTCTTTTTCCCAGGGAGCATCTGTTAAAAAAGCACACACCTTGTTGTGTTGAGCATACGGTAAGGTGTTGATAGCATGAGATGTTGCCGCAGAAATATTAAGCGTTTTGTCTAACTCTAATGTTCGAAGAACAGAAAAAGGAGTTGTTAAAATAACCTTGTGGGCTAAGACAGTTTTTAATGTATTGGCATTCATAAACGTTAATTCATAAAGACCTTCTTTTGTTTTACTCACTTTTTTTAATATATGTTCTGTATTAATATGTTCATTACCGATTTTTTCAGCTAAGGAGGATACAAGCGTATGATTCCCTTTTTTAATTCTAAATTGAGCAATCTCTTCGTATTGCCCCTTTAATTGTTCGACAGGAAAGCTCAAAGCGCTCATTTCTTCTATAGCGTTATCAAAACCTTCCCTTAATTCTTCATTCATTGAGAGCTGTCTGTTTTTAAACCCTTTTTCTGCGAGAAAAATTTTAAAAAATGAGTGATGATCTGGGGTTGAAAAACTGTTATTTATATAATCTTCAGCGGTTTGCCCTTGCCAGTTTTGAGGAGGGTTATAACTGCGCTTACATTCTGTGATAAATTCACTGGCTAACTCCTTTGTGAGCAGACGCCCATCAAGGGTCATAATCGTAAAGCAGGGAAGAGCTTCTTCTTCAAGCTCAACATTTAGGTCTTTGCATAACTGAATAATGTTGGGATTGGCTCCATCGGATCGAATTCTTTCACCCCCTAATTCAACAAAGCTTCCTTTTTCGTCGTAATGGGTATAAGCACGTCCTCCTAAACGTTTTTTTGCCTCAAAAATTTTAAAATTATCAAATCCTTTTTCCTTAAAGCGAAATCCCGTTGTCAAACCAGCAAGACCACCTCCTACTATGACTGTGTCATAATAATCTTCACCATGAGCAGAAGAAAGGTTTAATAGAGCGAAAGAAGTAACAATTCGAATAACATTCTTAAACAACATAAGATCCTCAAAAAATAATATTTATAGTTCACTTTCTATTTTATCGTTTTACATATATGGGATCTTTTTAGTCTATGCAAGTGTTTTTTCTTTTTTTTGTTTGAGAGAATGCGGCATCTAGAAAATGATAATGTTTCACAGAGTGTTTCATGAATGAGAAAGTGTTTCACTGTTTCATTCCCTAAGGGCGTAAAACATGAAACACGTTGATTTATAAAATAAATATCGACTCTGGAGAGTTTCACGATGAAACACGGTGTGAAATACGAAAAAGCTATATTATTTGGGTTGGCTCATGCCCTGGTCGCCTAGCCACTCTTGAGCGGCCTTTACCCTTTGACTTAACCAATCTCCATCCATGTCGTCATAAGGAAGAGTCACCAGCACGGCAGTAAAAGCATCTAAATAGGCAATGCGCTGGGCGTGGGTGGAGCTTTGAAAACCGTCGTACTCAGCAATGGCAAGGTGTCCTTCATATTCATCGGGGAGAGACGGTAGGCGCACCCCAATATATTATAAAGATTATAGAGGCGAAGAAGCCATTGAATTATTAGAAAAAGATATCGTTAAAATCACCAAGCGTTGGCTTCAAAATCACAAATGATCTACAACGATTTCTTCTCCCATTAAAAATCATAGGGTAGTGAGAGTTTTCCCTTGATATTTTTATTTAAGGAATGCTATGTAATAATTGTTGTTAACTAAATGGATATTATTATGAGTATTTTTAATCCCTCTCGGGTTGAATTCCCCGCCGCTCGCGGCGACTGTTTTAGTTAAGCAGGCCGGTCCGAAGGAAAAATTCTCGTAATACTCCGTCGGCTTGCCGCGGAGATAGAGAATTTTAGGTCTGCGCATTTATTTGCATGGGTTGAATATTAGAAGTAAAAGTTGAGTTTAGATGCATTGAATAATTTTATCATTTTAGAGATGAGGCAGCGACGTATACTGTCAATAGCACCTTATCCTTTTGCAAACAACACATTAAACAAAGGCATAACCTTATCTAACGACAAGTTGCTCAAATGGTTATGGGAAGAAGCAAGGATAAGCTCAGCCGCAAAATGAAGGCGCATGAGTCTGTACCGGCGAGGCCAATCAATTTCCATTGTGACTTGATCGCCAGAACGCAACCCATGGCCCTCTTCCATCGTATAATAAATAAGGTTACCCTCAATTTCTGAGGCTAGAACAGGAATTCCATTAAGGGTGGCTTTATCGCTTTCCTGGCTTCCAGAAAAAGAAAAGGCAATGGTTTCCTCTAACAGAATCCGGTTGCCCTCAACCGAAGCAACTTTTATGGTCAGGCTACGTTGATAAGGATCTTCCCAAAAAACTTTGCGCATTGTGATATTCCTCCTGCCTTAGCTATCGTGACATAGCAACCTCAATCGTTGAGTGATTTTTAAAATTTAATAATGTAAGGTGGGTGTGTGGGATTATATCGGCCTTAGCCGATAATATTGAAGGAAATAATAGCGATGTCGTTAAAAGGTAAGAAACTCATCTTTTAGTTGTCACTCACGTTCAGTTGCGAAATAATCACTTCTTAGTATTTTAAACGTAGGTATGAAACTTAAGCTTGTCAATAAAAATCACCATAAAAATCACATAAAAATCACAGAAATCTCACAAATTTAATTTTTTTCCCATATGGGCAATTTGCCGAATGGTTACAATTTGACATTTCATACAGTAGGTGTAGACTGTTAAATATAGGCTCAGATAAGTGTGTTTAGGAGGGATTACACCGTAAAAAACAGCTTCGCTCCCAGTCCCATGAGAACGCCACCCGTAACCCGCTCAATTCTTTGGGACTGGCTGAATACTCACTCTTTTTCTCCAACCTTAGCCTGGTACAGCTTTGCAAGGCCTTTGGCAGCGCTTATCCAACCGATCCCTACGATAAGAATAAGAACAAAGAGATAGGGGGCGATAACAAGCTGGTTGCCTGCCGTAAGGGTTAAAAGAACCACTTGGATGAAGCCGCCACCTGATTTTCCAAGTCGTCCGCCGATAACGTCAACAGCGGCTTTTCCCTTTACTTTCAGCTCTTGATCAAGAGGAATGTAGGCCATTTCCTTTGTCGGATCGAAAAGAGAGTATTTTGTTCCCTTGCTAAGGATATTTTGCGCAGCACCAATCATGACGGCCATGTAGACAGAAGTGACGCCAAAAGAAATAATGTGACTACTTAGATGGTCTTTAAAAATGACAAAAGTGAAGAAGAGAACACTTGTCACAAGCAAAATAAGGGGGGCAATCATAGCGCCTGTAAGCCATCCAAAGCCACTACCTCCGTATAAAACCCACCTGTTTGATCCTGATAACCGCCTGCAGATGTGACGTTGTTGGACATACCTAAGGCACTGAAGGCCTTTTCAAGATTGTCTTGCATGCTGGCGGAAAGAGGAGCAGAAAAGAAGAGCAGCATAACCAGCATTTGATATAATGTTGTGATGCATTTCTTTACTTCGATGATCATATGTCTTATAATAGATTTGAAGGAGAAAACTCATGACGTACCTCACAATCCCTGATGAGCTTGATAAGCGCCTTGCCGCTCTTGCTGCAAAGGCACATGTTCCCAAGAACGAATATGCATTGCATGCCTTAGAAGAATTTTTAGAGGACCAAGAAGATTATCTGCAAGCCCTTGAAGTTTCTCAGCGCATCGAAAGAGGTGACGAAAAAACCATCCCTTATGAGGAAGTATTAAAGCAGCTTGAAGATGAAAAATCCTCCCACTAAATGGTCTTTGGAATTTGCGGAGAAAGCTGCCAAAGACTTCAAGAAGTTGGATAATGAAACATCTCGCAAGGTCCGTAACTTTATTGATCATAAGTTGTTGTCCACAGAAAACCCTCGCCTTTTTGGAAAAGCTCTTGTCGGTAATTTGAAAGAATTTTGGCGATACCGTATTGGTGATTACAGACTAATTTGTGAAATTATTGATCATAAAATGCTTATTATAGCTGTAAAAATAGATCATCGCAGCAAAGTCTATAAAAATGTTCATCTCTTAAAATCTCCTGCTTAAAATTTCGTTAAAATCTCAATCCTTTGTTCAATCTCACTTTCGGAAATCAAGCCAGAAGCAAGGGGGATGAGCTGCCCTGTTTTAGGGTGAAGAGCAATAAGAGCTGGTACGTGAGAAATCTGCAGTTGTTCTGCCATTCCGTTATTACGCTTGGCATGTGGAAATTCAGGTAAGCTTCCACCATCTAATGAAATAGCTAAAACGGACCACCCATAGATTTGAGCAAATCTCTTCACAATGGGTGCAAATTGATGACAATAGGGACAATTATTTCGAAAGAAGAAGAATAGGCCGTACTCTTGAGAAAGTTACACAGGAGGTAGTGTATTTAGCCGTTCAAAAGTTAACAATGCAGAGCTCTTTTCTTTGCAAATGCCCCATTATCGATCAGGCTGCGGAGGGATAGATCTCTTCTTAGGAGGTTTTAGCTATATCAACGCACAGGCTTTTACCCAACTTCTACGTAATATTGGCAGCAATGCAGGTGGCTATGCTTTTAATTTGGCCCTTGCGACTGTAACGCCTCAAATTAAGAGCGTTTTGGACGAGTTGTCTGCAAAAGTCCAACAAATGACGAATCAAAGTATTAGGTTCTTGTGGGTGGTTGTTGCGACGAACCTTTTATTTCTGCCTAAAACGACTATCTTTATTCATGATCCTTTGTGTAATACCAAATCGAAAGTTGATAACGTTCCCTTTGCATTAGGGGCTTTTGCAAGCATTGTCAGTCAGGTCGGAAAATCCATCACAGAAAAGTTCGAATCCGTCTTTAGTCTGCCTGACTATATGCCTTATCACAAGACAGGGACTGTATTTGCCTCTGCACTGATGAGCCAGGTGGGGCAATTTCGGATTGTAGACCCCGTCTTCAAAGGCAATATGGAACGATTCGTGAACCAATGTATCGTCTATGATGCCATGATTGGTCATAAGTATACACTGAATGACCTGGATGAGTTTGATCAGAACTTTCTAGAAGGCTAAAATGAGGTTTTTGATAAGATTGATAGGGCTTTTCCCAGTAAATAATAAAAAACGGCAGTCAACTGCATATCCCCAAAGACATATAACACTTTACCCCTCCCGAGCAAACTTCATAAGCTCACAGTTTTTGATGACAAAAAACAGGGTAAGGACCGTCAGAAAAATGAAGGCGATAATAATGATCCCAATATTCTGAAAGGACCCCTGGTAAAAATAGCCTGCAAGCTGAAGAGAGAGTGCTGCGTCCTGGTTTTTGATAGCTTCCAGATCTCTTTCAATGTCCGCTGCTGATCGGCGAATTTCATACCCACTTTGATCCCACCGAATGTTATCCATATGAAACAAGGGAATCTGCTTGCTTTGAAACAAGGCATTCCCGAGCCAGGTTTTTCCAGAGCCTGAATTGCCGATAATGAGGATGCGCTCAAATTGTTTCATTTTACAAAAACCTATTCGCTTAACGGGCTAAATCCAAGCATTGCGTGAGCAATAATCTCAAATGATGCTTGATCAATTTTGATAATCTAGTCAAGTGAGAATTCTTGTCTTTTTTTCTGAATCAGAGGTATATTCTGTTGCATCAGCCAACTTATAAAGTCCTTTATAAATTGAAAGTATAAAAAATGACAAACACGCCTTCATTTCCTCTGAAACCCTTCTATTTTATTCGCCATGGAGAAACGGAGTGGAATAAGCGTCAAATTATTATGGGAAGCCAGGATATCCCTTTAAATGAGCTTGGCATAAAACAATCCCATGAAGCCTCACAGATTTTAGACAATGAATGTTTTGATGTCATTGTCTCGAGCACGAGGATAAGGGCTCAGCAAACCGCTGAAATCATCGCGAATAAGACAAACAAACTGATTCTGTTTGAAGAGGGCCTTACGGAAATCGTCTGGGGAGAGGCAGAAGGAACGTCCTTTGACCCTACCAAATCTATCTTTGATGATGCTCATAAACCAAGAGGCGCAGAAAGTTTTTCAGCCTTCCAAGGGCGCGTCGTTAGCACGATCTCCTCTATACTAGCCATGGGGAAACTGCCTCTGGTCGTTTCCCATGGGGGTGTATTTAAAGCCTTAGGACACTACTTGGGGTATAAAGACCTAAGCGCCTCTAATTGCACGCCTTTCTTTTGTAAACCACCAAGTGAGTCCTCCTCTTCTTGGCTTATTTGTTCCTTATGTGGAGATGCAGTTCGTCATGAATGATATCCATTTCGAAAAAGCTATCCTTTCCCATAAGGACATCATTTTTGAGTGGCTCGATAAGCCCCATGTGCGCGAGTTCTGGGACAACAGCCAAGCCCATCGGGATGATGCCCCTGTTTTAGCTTTATGAAATAAGAGAGCTGTTCCTGTGTCTCCGCTTTATATACGGATGTTCATATCTGCCCCCAGGGGGAGGAATGTAAGCGTAATAACTTCAATACCGTAATCGGTTTTCAGACAATCGATAATACGTTGTTCTGAAGGAGGACTTTTCACTTTTCTTTCCTTGTTTTCTCTACCGTAGGTAGCGTATATAAACTAGAATCACTCAGTGCTAAAGCTGAGCCGCTTCATTACACTTCCATGACAACTTTCTGGGTAAAATCCTCCGCCATGATACAGATAATCCACAGTTTTCCTAACCGTTACTCCTCAGAAAAAAGAATGGCAACGTTATCATAGTATTTAGAAAGCTTTGCTTTTAACTCTTTATATTCTTTAGATTTAAGATCTTTTGATGAAATTATACTTTTTAACATCTCGATTTTCTCGGTTACAAGGACGCCTTCTTTTGAAGCCGTCAGTTCTCGTTTTGCGTTGAGCCATGGCGTTTCAATAGAACAGGCTAACTTCTCAAGACATTCAGCAGAGACATTCTTAAAAAAAGTCTTTTTGAGAATGGTTTCCGGATCTCCAACATAGATCGCACCCTCATTGTCTTGTGGGACTGTTATATAAGGCTCAAACCAATGACCTGGCAAGGGAAAAGCATTACCATGATTTGTGTGCATCAGGATATGTTTTTCCTCAAAGCTAAAGGTCGCATGTAGCGGTCTAACCGTCCGAGATGCGGTGTTTTCCTCTGGGGGGCCGTTTCCTGCGAGAGACATCTTCTCTTGTTGAGATGTATTTTTCTCATCAGAAAATGTTAAAGTCCCGTTAATAGGGTCATCTTTCACAGCAAGTGACTTCAGTGTCTCTTCCTTTACCAAAGAAAAAGGTTTCATACATAAACTCGCAATAGTATCTTTGGCCGCTTCCCCTGTTGAATCCCACGTTCCTTCTATTTTTATTGCCCCATTTTCCAAGAGAGTAATAGTGCGCTCATAATTTGATACAGAATGTTTATGGTCTATAGGTGGGGTTCGTTCGTAAGTGGTTTTTTCGAGATCAAGGACTTCTACAGGCCTGTCAGCAATATCTGAAAAAATACCATCGACCATAGACACGTCATTTGTGGGATCCACCCAATAAAGTCTTCCTGAGGGGCCCATAACCTTAACAATAGCATGGTTAAATTCAGAGATCTCAGGCAATATCTTCCAGTCAAGATAAACTTCTCCTCTTCGAATCGCTGCTATTTTGGCTTGGTAACCAAGATCATTCAATATTCTAGCGAGACAAACAGAGTATTCCTTACAATCAGCCTGTCCTGACGTAACGATCTCTTTAAGCGAGCGTGGAACAAGCGCACCTGTGGGTGTGTTAGAGATTGATAGGTAATGCAGATGATCCATCAAATGGGTGACAACTGTATCTATACATTTCCCTTCATCTGTAATAGTGCTTGCCTTATCCCTAATACTTGCTAACTTTTCAGGCAATGGCTCTTTTAACCTGGGTTGGTAAAAATTGGCCTCAATTTTTCCAATACGCTCGTAGTCTTTTTCAGTTGAAATGGATAGGTAAGTATGATTTTCATTCTCCCTGCAAGAATGGTCTGCTTCATTTACACTAAACTCAAAAAGGGGTTTCTTGAGTTTGAACTGTAGGGTATGTTTAGATTCAGTTTTACTTTCCTTAACGGTAAGGTTATCTCGTGGGTCATTGACCTTATATAAAAGGGGAACTTCTGATTCAATAAGCAGTTCATAGTTTTTCAAAAAATCGCCATGCCCAAAGCATGTGGATTCCGCAAAATAATTTTCAAATAATGGATTTTTAAAATATTCTTTTATTTTTAAATGAATAATAGAATTTACGGTCAGACGTTCAAAAGGGACAAGGACTTGATGATTTCGACACAATACTTTGGCCTCACTTGCCAAAGGTTTATCTTCTATTTTATCCTTTGGAACAATGAACTCTTCGCCATTGGTAATTGTTTTAGCCTCTAGGACTTCAAAGGTGTAATTCAGTGCATTATAGGTATAGATCCTTGTGGATAAGGCTTGCCTCGCCTCTTCATTAAGAATTTTCAATCTAACTTCAGATTCCCGAGTGTAACTTCCGTCCTTCTTTACATGATAGACGTTTTTTTCTTCCAAGCATTCTATAGACGCGTCGTCTTCAGTTGCCCATCGAGCATTTGCTTGAAAAGCTGAAAGAGGTGAAAGCAATAAGGATAGGGTTAAAAGAGAAACGGAACGAGAAAAATAGGACAGCATATTTGTACTCCTAACAATAAATGCACCATAAATTTACACCAAAAGTTGAAGTAATGTAAACATCGACGAAAGACACATCGACGAAAGACATCGACGAAAAGCACATGTTTCCCAAAGGTAACCCGCAGTCCAAGATTTTCGAGAGCCTTAACAGCGAGGGCCTTATTTTCAGGTGAGATAATGCCCATTGAGCGCGAAGGGGCAATAACGCGGACCTCGTCGCCTGGTTTTAGTTTATTCGGGAAAATGGAGTTCATCTTAAAACCCTTTTAGTTTTTTTGGGGTCAAAGCTTTTTCCTCATCAAATAACAGGTCAGGCCATATTTCCAATTCGGAATAACAGAAACGTCTTCAAACCCTTGAGAAAGGAAAAAGTCATGGGCAATTGGAAAGAAGGTGTTGAGTTGTACTCGGTTGCGTTTCCTTTTGTTGCCCAGAGAAAGGCCTGCTCGAGTAATTTCTGTCCAACTGCTTGTTTTCTAAAATCCGGATCAACCCAAAGGGAATCAATCCATAGAATTTTTCCATCTTGTTCAATCGTAATGCCTCCTCTAAATACGCCATCACTTTCTGCATAAATGGTGAGGGGTTCAAGACTTTTCCTATGACCGGTTAAGACTTCACACTCTTCGTAGAGTCCTTCTGCAATTTTCTTATCCCAGACCGGATGAGGGTATGTTGTGAAGGTCATAGAGCTCATAGCTGTTTTTTCCTCACCATCCAAGTCACTGTTTCTTCCTTAATCGATTTAATCTTCTTAAACCCAGCTTTTTCATAAACCCGAATGGCCTTTATGTTGGCCGTGTCCGGATCGACAAAACACGCCTCATAAGAAGGATCGACGTACTCTGCTAAGAATTGCTTCATAATATGTGCCCCAAGTCCTTTTCCCGCATAATCTTCTTCTCCTATAAAAATATCAAGGGCAGCTAACGAATTTGGAAGGCCTGTGAGCGCAATATTATCCTCCCGAGAAAAATCGTAGGCATTATAGAGCTGAATATAACCAATGGGCACGTCATCTATATAAATGATGTAAGCCTGTATGGGCTTTTTGATGCCTTGCTCGACCTTATATCCTTGAACATAGCTTCCAAACTTTTCTTTGATAAGTTCGTGTGTCCATTGTATGTCCTGATCCCACCAGCCTTTAACGTGTGGTGTTTCGAGCCATTTGAGAAGCAAGGAAAAATGGACTTCTTGAAGGGGGTTAAAGGTGATGATCATGTTCTAAATACTTCATGAAATTGCTATAAATACAACGGTTATTGTGGCATTAACGCAGAGAGGTCTTCAAGATCATTCATGAACGCTTCATTTGAAAAACCCCTTGACAATAAAAATAGACTTTGAATATATACTCAATATTATTATTTTAAAATTTTTTGTGAAAGGTAGTATTATGTCTCCATCATCAAGACCTTCTTTTAGATTAAAACTACAGCTTGTGTCTGCGCTAGCCTTAACGATTGCTTTGCAAGCAATGCCTGCAAGTGCAATGGACAAGGATGATGGTCAGACTCCAGGGAAAGCCCAGCCAACAAATATAAACTCAAACTCAAGTCACTCGAGTCTGACGGATACCTCACAAGTGACGCCAGAGTTTCACGATACACTTGAACAAATCAATTATTATTATGACAATCCAGAGGAATTTTTAGATTTTCTAAATTCAAAGGTTGGTCCTCAGTATCGTATTGATAGAGCTGAGCGAGATTAGAGTAAGCTGAAGCATGCCCATTTGCTGCAGCTTTTAGGTAATATTCTTCTGCCTTTACTCGATCTTTGGGTTGACCGTTGGTCCCGTAATGATACTCAGCACCCGCGCTATGATAAACCGATCCCAGATGGTATTTAGCAGAAGCTCCCCCATTTTCAGCAAATTTTAAATAGTATTCTTCTGCCTTCTTGACATCGCTGCGTTGACCGTTCTGCTCCCAATGATACATCTGGGCAAGAGAAAGGTAGATATCAATATGTCCCCCACTTGCCAAGGCCTTAAGATAGTATTCTTCTGCCTTTGCTCGATCTTTGGGTTGAGCACCCAGACCATAATGATATTGATAAGCAATATCGTTGTAAAACGTTAACAGATGGTCTTTAGCAGAAGGATTCCCACTTGCAACAGCTTTTAGATAGTATTCTTCCGCCTTTGCTGGACATTTGGGTTGACCGCTCTGGCCATAATGATACATCTGGGCAAGCAAAGAGTAGATAACAATAGATCCCCCATTTGCCAAGGCCTTAAGATAGTATTCTTCTGCCTTTGCTCGATCTTTGGGTTGACCGTTGTTCCCGTAATGATAATCAGAACCCGTGTTATGATAAAACGTTAACAGATGGTCTTTAGCAGAAGGATTCCCGCTTGCAACAGCTTTTAGATAGTATTCCTCAGCTTTTTCTAAATCCGCAGATTGGCCATTCGATCCCGTATGATATACCTGTGCTAGACCAAGGTAGGCATTAATATATCCCCCACTTGCCAAGGCTTTGAAATAATATGCCACTGCCTTTGCGCCATCTACAGATTGACCACCGTGACCATACTGATAGCGATTGGCCATATCGTTGTAAAACATTCCCAAGTGCTTGGCATCAAGAACCCCACTTTTTACAGCTTTCACATAACATTCTTCAGCTTTTTCTAAATCTAGGGGTTGGCCATTACTACCGTATTGATACAAGAAACCAAGGCTATGATAGGCCGAAGTATCCCCCTTTTCAACAGCTGTTGTGTACCATGCAAGCGCTTCTTCCGCATTTGCTGGATGCCCTTCCCATTCTTGTCTAGCAAACATTGCTAGCCAATGGGCAGCAACAGCATTATGATGACTTTTAAGCCAATTCGAGATCTCAAGCCATTGTTCATCTTGAACCTGCGCTTTATCTTTCTTATCCTCTAAGAGAGCAAACAAAGAGAGAACTTTAGCCTTTGGGT
>Ga0207096_1052_pt1 | contig 20547 bp, 19 predicted proteins | sample Alteio_BWMinHeat_86_FD_153547 | JGI IMG/M metagenome (GOLD analysis project Ga0207096, IMG submission 153547) | Enriched cells from forest soil in Barre Woods Harvard Forest LTER site, Petersham, Massachusetts, United States -... | ecosystem: Environmental > Terrestrial > Soil > Temperate forest >...
CATTGTCGACAATCCCACCCCGGAATCCGATTATTTGCTTATCTTGACTCCGGATTCCATGGGTCTTAAAAAAACGCACACTCCGCTTCTCCCTTTATTTATCGATTTTTTATCCAGCAAAAACACATATCGACGAAAACAAGTCGGTCTTCGTCGCGAAAGCCTGGCGCGTGCCATGGGGTTAAAACAACAGAGCCGCCCCAAAATTGTGGACGCTACCGCTGGGTTGGCACAAGACAGCTTCATTTTGGCGGCACTCGGTTTTGAGATCCAATTACTCGAGCGCTCTCCATTGATGTGTGCGCTGATACAAGATGGCATTCAGCGCGGTTTGAAGCATCCAGACATCGCCGCCATTGTGCGAAGAATGCACCTTGTTGAGACCAACTCCATTACTTGGTTGCAAAATATCTCCACGGTAGAACGCCCCGATATTATTTATCTTGACCCCATGTTCCCTACACGTGAAAAATCCGCGCGAGTCAAAAAAGAATTATTTATGCTACAAGAGCTCATAGGGCATGATGCGGATGCCGACGAACTTTTCATGGCTTCTTTGGCTTGTGCATTAGATCGTGTCGTGGTAAAAAGACCTCGTTTGGCAGCCCATCTCGGTGGATTGGTGCCTACGTTTTGTTTACAAGGCCGTAGCTGTCGTTTTGATATATATAAAACAGGCCCATAATAATAGGGATTTTCAGTGAACTTTATTCTACATATTGACCAAAATCTTATTTCATTCGTCACCCATTATGGTGTTTGGGCCTATGTTTTGCTATTCCTTATCATTTTTTGCGAGACAGGATTGGTTGTCGCTCCTTTTCTCCCCGGCGACTCATTGCTGTTCGCCTCCGGCGCATTAGCCGCCCACGCAGGAGATGCTCTTAATATTCATGTCCTTTTCATGCTCTTGGTTGTGGCTTCCACTTTGGGCAATACAGCGAATTATTTCATCGGTAAATTTATTGGCCCTAGAATTTTTCATCAAACGAATTCTTATCTTTTTAATAGAAAATATTTGGAAAAAGCGCATCGCTTTTATCAGCAGCACGGTGGAAAAGCCATTATAATCGCTCGATTTATCCCTATCATCCGAACATTTGTTCCTTTTTTAGCCGGCGTCGGTTATATGGAAAAACACAAATTTTTCATTTATAACTTCATCGGCGCATTGCTATGGATAGGAAGCCTCTTATATATCAGCTACTTATTTGGGAACATTCCCATTATCAGAAATCATTTCCCGCACATGATTATTGCCATCATCTTGTTATCTCTTTTCCCTCCTATTATTGAACTATTACGACAACGATACTGGAAACCCGGATAGTCCCCTTTTGTTGTGATCTGCAGCTAACATGACAGATCTTGCAGGGATATAGACAAATCTTTCCACTTCATGCAGAATGCTATACTCAAAGTGAGTGCCCATCTAACTCGGAGCTAACATATCTATGGACATGAGAAAAATCAGAAAACTCATCGAACTTATTCAAGAAACGGGAATTGCTGAAATCGAAATCCGTGAAGGCGAAGAATCCGTCAGAATCAGCCGCGACGGGAACCGCCCGGTTGTTGCAGCCTCTTCCACGCTTCATCCCTTACCGACAACAACTTATGCGGTTCCTACCGCGGAGGGGCAGACACCTCTTGCGCCTAACACACAACCATCATTGCTGCCCGCTGCGCAAACTGCAGTCACAGAAAACACTCTTGCTAATAAACATAGCGTCAAAGCCCCCATGGTTGGAACAGTTTATCTATCCCCTTCCCCGGGCGCAAAAGCCTTTATTACGGTGGGTCAGACAGTCAAAACAGGGGATACATTGTGCTTAATTGAGGCAATGAAAATGTTTAATCAAATTGAGGCTGACAAAACGGGAACCATTACCGCCATATTGGTTGACAATGGGGTCCCCGTCGAATTTAACCAACCCCTCATTGTGATTGAATAACATGGCGAATGAAATTATGTTAAATAAAATTGTCATAGCAAATCGCGGAGAAATTGCACTACGCATTCTACGGGCTTGTAAAGAATTGGGTATTAAAACAGTTGCTGTGCACTCCACCGCTGACCGTGAGCTCATGCACGTTCGTTTAGCGGACGAATCCGTGTGCATTGGCCCCCCTGCTGCCACGAATAGCTATTTGAGTATTCCTGCTATTATTAGCGCAGCAGAAATTACGGACTCTATTGCCATTCATCCCGGATACGGTTTTCTGGCCGAAAATGCCGATTTCGCTGAGCAAGTGGAAAAAAGTGGATTTATTTTCATTGGCCCAAAACCCGATACGATTCGACAAATGGGTGATAAAGTGGCTGCGATTCAAGCCATGAAACGCTTAGGAATCCCTTGTGTCCCTGGTTCAAGTGACCCCATCAAAGATAATGATGATGAAGAAACCATACGCATGGCGCGTGAAATTGGCTATCCCGTTATCATCAAAGCGGCGGGTGGCGGTGGTGGGCGCGGAATGCGCGTTGTTCACACGGAATCGCATCTATTGAACGCCATTGCCATGACGCGCACTGAAGCCAGGGCTGCGTTTAATAATGACAAAGTTTACATGGAAAAATATTTGCAAAATCCACGTCATATCGAAATTCAAGTGATAGGAGATGGACAAGGCAATGCCATTCACCTGGGGGAAAGAGATTGCTCTATTCAGCGGCGTCATCAAAAAATCATAGAAGAAGCCCCTGCGCCGGGTATTACCCCTGAACAACGGCAAGCCATTGGTGAGCGTTGTGCGCAAGCTTGTCGCGACATGAATTACCGCGGCGCCGGAACATTCGAGTTTTTATATGAGAATAAAGAATTTTACTTCATTGAGATGAATACGCGTATTCAAGTTGAACATCCCGTCACCGAAATGATTACAGGCATTGATATTGTCAAAGAGCAATTACATATCGCAGCAGGCAATAAGCTATCTTATACCCAGGGGGATATCAGCATCAAAGGGCACGCCATTGAATGCCGTGTGAACGCAGAAGATCCTCGTTCTTTTCTCCCCTCTCCGGGAACCATTTCCCACTTCCATGGGCCAGGCGGGCCGGGGGTGCGCGTTGATTCACATATTTATAGCAGCTATAAAGTACCTCCTTTTTACGACTCTCTCATTGCAAAGATTATCGCCCACGGCGAAACACGGGAAATTGCCTTGGCCCGCATGCGCAATGCGCTGGATGAAACCATCATTGAAGGGATCAAAACAAACTTGCCTCTTCATCAAGATATTTTACGTGGCAATACCTTCCAGAGAGGGAAAATTAATATTCATTATTTGGAGCAGTGGTTAAATTTATAGAACAATGGTACTAAAACACTCCTCCCCTCAGATGCACACAGCAGCTTATTTTGCCCAATCGCTGAACAAAGCTGTTGATCTAACGGAAATCAGATGCTATAATGCTCTTTTTCTGAACTTTAGAGAGACGACAATGGCTACTGAAAACAATCTTGAAACAATGGACAAAGCATCTTCTGCTTTTGCCGTAACCCACAAAAATCAACCGCTGCACGATAGCGTGCGACAAGCCTTGGAAAGTTATTTTTCCCAATTAAAAGGCCAAACGCCCAACAATTTATATGAATTAGTGTTGGCTGAAGTTGAAATGCCTTTAATGGAAGCAGTAATGGAATATACCAAAGGCAATCAATCTCGCGCTGCTATTTTGCTTGGTTTGAGCCGTGGAACGTTGCGTAAGAAGCTTAAGATCTACGGTATGTTAGACTAAAAAATGGTGTGGGTGGAATCTGTTTGCCATGGTAAACAGATTCCAAGACCCTCCACAGAGAAAAAAATGGATGCAGGTTTTACTCCTCACTTCCAATACGTTATTGTATAATATATTGGAAAAACCAGGGAAGCAGAAGGAGTACAGAAATGAGTGCCATCATTGACGAAGAGCCCACAATAACCGAAGAATCCAAAGAACGGACCATCGCTCAGCGACCTGACACCGCTCATCAATTACTCGTTTCGGGTAAGTTAGTCACACATAATCCCAAAGCTGGCTTAAATCCATTAGTCGATGTAGCAGCCTGTCTCTTCTCCCTGATGGGAAAGCTCAAGCAACTAAAGTCTTATCGCCATTTAGGTGCTTTGCACAATGAGTTAATCCAAGAAATAAATACCTTCCAAACCGCAGCCAAAGCGCACGGCTACAGCTCTGAATATATTGTTTTTAGCCGATATGCACTGTGCACCTCACTGGATGACATTATTTCCAATACACCGTGGGGAGCGAAAGGGCAATGGCAAGAACATAGCCTGCTGAATACGTTCAATCATGGCTCAAACAATCAAGATCCTATTACTCAAGAGCGTTTCTTTGTCATCCTTGATCGATTGATTAAAGATCCAGCACTTTACATTGATCTCATGGAATTCATGTATATTTGCTTAAGCTTAGGGTTCAAGGGTCAGTATCGCTCGACGGAATATAACAAAACACAACTCGAACAAATCACTCATTCATTATACAAACACATTCGGGCTTTTAGGGGGGAATTTAGCAAAACATTATCTCCCTTTCCTTTAAAACCATTTACGCCTGCGCCTTCAGTGAAAACACGCAAGAAAATGCCTTTATGGTTTATCGCACTGATTACTTTAAGCTTGTTGGTCACTCTTTTTTTCATAGTGCGGCAGCAAATTGATGCGACTTCTTTTCAGGCCTATCAAGATTTAACACGGACAGGAAAATCAATACCCTTATGAAAAACACTTACAGTAAACAACTTTTTTCGTTAGCATTTTTGATGATCTTCTCTCTCATTGTTTGGTTTGGCGGACCGCTTTTAAACATTGCAAACCATACGCCGCTCGCTTCAGCGGAAAAAAGATTTTACACCATCGCCTTGTTTTATTTATGTTGGTTTTTAAAATTAATGTTTTTTCCTCCCAAGCCACAACATATTATTGCCCCTTTGCCCGCACTACGTGAAAGTTTTTGGAAGAAACTAATCCCAACCTTCAGTAAAAAAACGGCTGCAGCTAAGACTAAGACTCCGCAGGCGGCTTTTCGTATGAGTTCTCGAAGCGTGGAAGAGAAGCGTTTTGCAGGCGCTGTTAATTTTTTATCAAAAACAACCATTAAAAAGGAAGGAGCTCAGCTAAGCTTACAACATCTTCCTTGGTATTTACTTATCGGCCCCAGCGGGTCAGGGAAAACGACTCTCCTCGCGAATTCCAATGTGAATCTTGTGCTTGCCAAGCAATTTAAGGCACAAAACATTAAAAACATTTCTGCTTCTGAATGTTCTGACTGGTGGGTTACTCGAGACTTAGTATTAATTGATGTGCCTGGCAGTTACAGTAAATCGTTGTGGCAAAATTTATTAGGGCTTGTGACACACTATCGTGAAAAAACGCATTTAGGGGGTGCTATTGTTGCATTACCTGTGTCCGAGTTAGTCATGCAACAAAACAGAGACACCTTGATTCAGACTGTCAAACAACAGTTAATTGACTTGAAGAAAAAATGTGGAAATACATTACCTATTTATTTTGTCATTACCAAATGTGATTTATTGCCGGGATTTATTGAATTCTTCCATGACGCTGGCAGCGACGAGTTGGCGCAAACCTGGGGAGTCGTGCTTCCTTCGTTAAAAGGGAGAGGCAATGAACAATGGATAGATACTTTTACGCAACGTTTTAACGCCCTCATCAAAAGACTCAATAAACAACTCATTTGGCGTTTGCACCAAGAAAGAGATCCACTGGCAAGGCCTCTCATTAAAGATTTTCCACTACACATTGAACGGTTAAAAGAAGGTCTAATTGACCTCGCGAAGGCTTTTTCTTTTGACGGGGCAGCACTGTGTTTGCAAGGAGTCTATTTAACCAGTGCTGTGCAACATCCTGAAGAAGATCAAACAACGTTAACAGCGGCCACGACTTCTCAAGCGCTACAAATTATGCAGGCACCCCGCACTCCTGTGCGCTCTTATTTCATCAGACAATTCTTCTTGAAAGCATTAAATTCGATAGAAGCACAACCGGCTTCACCTCTTGTCCCGATAGAAAAGAAACGTCGCCCGATGTGGGCTTATGTTCTTTCATTTATCGCTGTTATCCTAGCGTTCAACCTAGGAAATGACTATCGTCACACGGTGAATGAAACGGTTGCCATACGCGATGGATACACACAATACCAGCATGATATTGAAAAAATGAGTTCACAAGATTCGCATTTAGCTAAAGCATTACCTTTATTAAATGCGCTGCAACGGGCGGCAGAAGACTCAAAACAGGCTTGGCTGATTCATTCCAGTCGGGAGCAAAAAACCGCGAATGCAGCATATCATGAAGCATTGGCAACTATTGTATTACCGGAAATAAAAAATGCTCTGGAAAAATATTTGCAAAGTTCCGGTAGTAAAATTCCTGAAAATGTTTACGCTGCTTTAAAAGCGTATTTAATGTTGGGCAATAACCAGCAATTAAAGCCCGATTTCATTACCAACACGCTCAAACAAATTGCGCCCAACATGATGAATGATCAAATTGCTGAACAGCTCAGTCACCACTTGCATGCCGCGTTTGGTTATGATTGGCAGCCGATGACCTTGAATTCCGAATTGATTTCTCATGTCCGTCGTTTACTCGTGAGCTTAGCGCCAAATGAATTACACTTGGCGACGAACGATGGGCTAGGAAATTGGGTATTAGGTAAGCGCAATCGGGTGGGTGAGGTGTAAGAGTTGCTTCATATTCGAGATCGAGTTTTATTTAAAAATCTTTATCGTTATGGCACAAACGTCAACACGCATGATCTTTTAAAAGCGATTGCCATCATTTTGATGTTAGTCGATCATCTTGGACTTTATCTTTTAGGGAATGATCTTTGGTTACGTACTCTTGGCAGAGGGGCTGCCCCACTTTTTTTCTTTTTGGTTGGACATAATGCGCATCATCGGTTTAAAAGTGAAATTTTCACTTACGGATTGATTCTGACCGCGTTGACTTTTTTTTTAGAAAAAGTGTTATTCATCGATATCTTAATTAATTTTGTCCTGATCAACTGGGTTCTCGATCACTTTGCCATTCATAAACTGTCTAACAAGATGTTATTGGGCATTTTTGTACTTCTATTGATTCTGCATTTATTCACGAACCTTTGGCTGGAATATGGGGCATTCGGATTATTATTTGCTTTTGCGGGAAGACTCTCGGCCGAGGGGCGTGGACTATATTGGTTATTGGGTGCATTCTTAAGTTATTTCCTATTTGAATGCGTGGACTTCCATTTTGTGAACCACACAAATTATATATCATTATTCGCCACCCTCTGTCTTGTGATAGGGACAATATTGCATGGTTATCAAGAGAGAATATGGAAGTTGGACACTGTTTTACGCTTACCTATATTAGTTATTTCGCGGTATTCTTTGCAGATTTATTTTGCGCATTTGGTTGTTTTTAAAATTATGGCATAACTTCTTAAGGTTTCCTTAAGCTACGCGAAGGCATAATAAAAATTTTTATAAGGACATTGCCATGTTATCGCAACAAGAAATCATAGATGAATCCTGGTTTGTTTCGTTCATGCGACAAAATAACTGTTTGGGCGAAGCTTATATGGCGGCCCAAGCGTTTCATGCGAATGCATTAGGATTGCATGAAAAACGAAATAGAAAAATACGAGAAATATCGGATCCTGTCACACTTTATCGCACTGTCCGACAAGCAGAAAAACGTCGCCAACAGATTATCGCAACGGTCCCGCTTGCTCTGTCCAACGAGCCTCACCATTTGGCAGCAAGAAAAGTGGAGATCAATGCGACACTGCAACAAAATCTCAGCCAGGAAGATCGCGAGTTATTAGAACTGGATATTTTAATTTATTGCCAAAATGTGGACGCTTGCCAACGTCTCTATCGTCATTCTGACCTTTTTTCCAGGCACCAAAAACCGCTAAAACAAGAGCCATCACAAGCTTTGTCACTGGTGCAATCATTAGCATTAACAGATCAACGTGGATTAGCTCCGCACGCGCACTTTTCCGGTTGCTATCCCGATGTCAACGAATTAGCTGAAGTTTATTTTGGTCGTTTGCGTGAACAAATACAAAATCATGATCAATGGGTCAACTCTCCCTATCCTTATACGTTCATCTTAACCAGTGGGAATCATGCTCTAACCGTCAGTTATAACAATGAAAAGGGATGGTTATTGAAAACAGCTTCCCAGGAATATTGCTTTAAGACCGACACCGAGATAGCCCAAAAAGTGTTGTCCACGTTTTCACAGAATTCAGTCGCTATTTTTTCGACGAGAGTTCATACAACAGAAAACAATCGCGATTCATTGCAAGCGCCCATTCAAGGATGGATCAATCATCCAACAATGAAAGCATTGCATGCTTCTACTTCTGATAAGGCAACTCGTCAATTCGATTCACACGGAGCAAACTGGCTTTTTGTTGCTGTGCAAAGTGGTCATTATGAAACAGCCAAAGAGTTGTTAGAAGAACATCATGCAAATCCTAATACCCTATTCAATCATAGTTGTACTCCGTTAGCGATTAGCGTACAAAATCGCGATCGAAAAATGGCTCAGTTATTAATGGCCAATGGTGCCAAACCCGACAAACTCTGTCTCGACGCCAATAGAAATCCAACAACTCCATTGCAGCTGGCAGAAGAAGGCCGCCAAACCGAAATGCGTGATATTTTGTTGGGAAAATATCTCGGACCTTTGTCTGCACTGTCTGACGAAGAAATATCCGCCATGAAAGCAACAGTCATTAACCCTATTGAGTTTAATACATCTGAACACGAGTACATCATTAATCAAGCACAGCCCTTTGCCCTTGGGATCGATGGGAAACCTATTCAAGAATTTAACATTTTTAAAATCACAGGAGAAAACGAAGATCAACTAGAATCATTGGAAGAGGGCGCCGTCCAAACGCTCACATTGGGACAAATAGGCGCATCACCTGACTATTTTAGCGCTAAACCGATATCCAATTATTTAGAGCAACAGGATTTTGCAAGACTCAAAAAAAGATTTACTCAAGGATATAACACTCTCTGCATACCGAATATTAAGGCAAAAATGGGGAAAATCGATCAAATTGCTCGTCAAAATGATAATGATTATGTTCAAACAGGAAAACTGGTGGGTTGTTGCGGGATTAAATACGTTAAAGAACTCGAAAATAATTATGATCACTTTGGACCAGACGCATGGTATGCCTATAAAGCAGGACATGCAAAAGCGATGGACATGGCATCTATCGCTTATCAGCTCAGCCAGGTTCGGAATCATGCATTGGCAGAACGTTATCTGCACGTTGCATATGTTATGGATGCCAATGCCTTGCATTTCTTAACAGATAGATTTGCTGCGGGGCATACACAACCCCCACGACGGAATTTAGTCCGATTAATGGGGCCATTGATTGGTGGCGCTCTTGTCAACGATGCGCACAATGAAGCGAATACCTATGGCATTGTTGTGAAAAACGCCAGAGGCGATGTGTGGAATACTTATGGCGACGGTCATCTTCTTGCTCCGTACAATGCAAATAATCTCAAGTACGCGATAGAAGCCTCGCAAAAATCTATCCAAGAAATTTGTCAGGTATTTCAAACAGGTAACATTCTTGATCTCAATGAGATAGCTGCAAGACAAATTATTCCCATGCCTATTGATAGCCAAGCAGGCAGTAATAATGTTGTCGATCTGGATAAACCCTATCGTCCCGATCCAACAAAAGTCGATTTACAACCCAATCGACCTTTTTTTACTGAAGATGAAAAAGGTCAAGTCTATGTTCGTACCGATAGAACGGATAGAAGTTGCAGAACAGTGGAAATATTACATAAACTGCATGCCGTCGTCGTTGCGGCTGAAGATCGCTTAGCAAAAGAATCGGCGGGCTGTGAGTCAGATGCTGCACAGGCTGCTTGTGGTGGGCACAGTTCCAGCTCTAGCTCCAGTTCCAGTTCTAGTTCTATCGCTGTAGCGAACGCAGATTACGCCACGTTACAGCAGGTCGTGCTACAGCAGGATGAAATAAAACAAGAAGTTTCGCTTCCCGCTGTGCAGCAACAAATCATGGTGAAATTTCGTAGTGGTGTGCAAGCACTCGTCGATAAATATAATGGTTACTCAGCAACATCCGCTTTTTTCCGTCAATCGCAGGACAGCAAAAAAGCCGCCAGCGGTTTCAACCAAGCTCTCCCGCCGAGTATGGTCATGACTCAATATATCAATGGTGTTCTCGGTTTCATCACAACTCATCCGGAAGCGAAAGATTTATTGAAAGATATGCGAGTTTTATTAAACAATTGTGTGCGCACAGACACAGGCCGTGCTGAGATTAACGATCTCACGGATATGCAAAATTATTTGCGACAACAGCTGGTTCTATTGCAACCCAATGCGATTCAGCCTCCTGCTGCAACAAATCCGAAACCGCACACACGAGGATTTGCGCTTGCGTGTTGTAGTCGGCAATAACCCCCTCTTATCTGGGAGGGAAGCTTGGCGACGCTGAGGAAGATGATGATGAAGATGACGAAGACGACGAAGATGACGCCGCCATGGTGGGTTGCCATATACTACGAGCATGAGGATTAGGCCCTACCAATACCAATGTGGGATTGGCACTAGCAAGCGCAGGGCTTTGCGTTTGAATGGTGGCTAACGTCGCTAATCGCACTTGTACTATTTTTTTCTGCAACTCCAATTCTTTTATTAGACCACAGCACTCCATGATTTCTGGTGCTGTCAGCAGAAAAGTTTTATATCGACCCGCAATAAAAAGAGGTATTTGATGAATACCATTTTCCAATTCTTTTATGTTTGCCTCCAATAGGTCACTGTTCGCATTAGCCTCTTTCAATAGTCGCATTGATTCCAACCGAATCAACGTGAACCAAGATTTAAATGTATTGAAAGAAACCAACCCGCTGGGTAATTTCGATTGTATTTTATTAAATATGCTGTTGTTTCGCTGAAAGGTATTAGCGTTTGCTTGATCTTCCGCCTCCTTGCTCTCCTCTAACGTGCCATTTTGTTGAATCATTCCACAGAGTTGTATGTCTGCTTTTTCTTTGTCATCTGTTGCTGCTTCAAAACGGTCTTGGTTCATTAGCTGCAATAATTTTTGATTATAAATACTCGCCTCTTTCGCTCCTTCCCCCTGTTTCATTGCAAGCTGACGTTGTTTTTGTAAATGATTTTTATAAAGGGAATAAACTTGCAGAACACGATTCTGGGCATTTTTTATATCAAGCTGTTCTAGCATTTCTATTTGTTTATCGAGTTCGTTCATGGCAGGAGGGATCTCTTTTGCTTCCGTCCATATATTTTTTGCATGATGATAGGCTCTTTCATAATTCGCTGTCACAACATAAAAATGCGTTAACGCTACTTCAATCATCACCAGAAAAACTCTTTGTTCTCTTAAGTCGCGGGGAGATAATCGGGCTTTGTTTTGTGCGATATAACTCGCTATCTGTTCTACCGCCGCTTCACCTTGTTGTTTAGCTTCGTCAAAAAATTGGATGTGGGCTCCGTCTACAATCCGCATCAATTGGCGATAAATGGAGGTGCACCAAATGCGAGCAGGAGCATCTTTTGGCTTAGACATAAAATTGCTTTTCGCCATTGAGATCATGGTTCCGCAGTTTTGAATATGTATCATATCCGACATCCACTCTCTGTGTAGTACCTGCTTAAGCAAAATGTCGCGTAATTTATCGTTAATATCGGCTTTTGGATCTTGTGCAAGCTGTTCTAAGGCTGCTTTTCCTTGTTGCTGCAGGGCTCTGCGCGCAGCGAGTTCCTTTTTCCCTTTTTCTGGTAGTTTGGCTTCCTGCTCTTGAGTAATACCGCTTAATTCTTCAGATAATATATGATCTGCTTTCCTGAGAAGATCAATGGTTAATCGGGGTTCCATCGGACGACCTCGTTAATACAAAAGAGGCATTTTATAGTGAATTTGTGTTCATATCAATCAAACCCCTGGCTCCTCAATCACAAGGTCCCTTTCGTCTGCCATAAGCGTGTCACAACGAATTGCGAGTCTTTTTCAGTGCGGTCCAGTAGCGTATACAGCATTAAATGCTGGTTTTCTAGGCTGACTATGGTTGTGACTAAAAAATAATGGCTGGTGACGGTAATCTGATCGGCTGATAATGGGTTATTTTTTACCATGTCCAATGCCAAAAAACTTTCTATCGAGGGAGAAGGAAACTGGTGACAGTACTGGGCCAGTGCTTTTGCGCTTTCTGCATCGAATGATGGAGTTAAGCTCATGATCACAGGCCAAGGGGCTGTATTGATGTTGATGGGCGTGACACTCGGTAAGGCGGTCATGTAAGGAGATAAACGGGTAAATAAAGAAGCGGTAACTCCCTTGATTAAACGAAATTCGCTAACGCTGGCCATGGTATTATGCGCGGCCTGATAAGGGGGATTCAATTGTTCATAATAAGTATCATAAGAACTATTTTTCACGGGTGAAATCCAATCTTCGGTGGCAAGAAGAATATCCTCTATTTGTGCGGCGGAAAGCTGTGGATCGATTATTTGTAATAAACGGCGAAAATAGGCTTGATAAGTAGGAGAGTTGAGGTTGTTCAGGTTGAAATACGCTTGCATATCGTCGATGCGGGTTGTGATAGTAAAACCGTTTCTTTCCGTTTTTTCTGCCAGCAGAGGGAAAGTGTTCATGATGGGATGGTTTAAAGCAGTGATCGCCCAGTCCACAGAGCCTTGAGCATATAAATTCGCTTGATTGAAATGGAGCCACAGTGCTGTCCGATGTGTGTCCATTTTTAACCGAGACATCATCGTAAAAGCGGATAGAGCAACCAAGCTCACCACAAATAATGCGACGACTAATGCTGTGCCGCGTTGTCCGGATAATTTATCCCACGACATAAATTTGCCTCACTTGTCCCCACTGTCGTAGTGCCAGCGAAATGCTGACAGCGTGCGGTAATGCGGAGACTGTTTGATGGGGGGGTGGCCAACTATTGTAAGCACGATTGTCTTTGTCGAAATAGCGAAAATCACATTGCATCACTGTATTGAGTAGTGATCGGTAGTGGGCGTTATCAGCAGAAGTTTGATCGAGTGCCGGATGTGTTTCGCGCATGAGTAAATTTTGCGAGACGAAATAATGCGTGCGTTGCAGTGTGCTGCGTTGCAAGAGACTGTCGGGGTTTGTGAATCCTCCGTGTGTTAACGTCAGGCTGTGTGCTTGGCCGACGAAGGCCGGCTCTTGGCTGTCAGCGGCATTTCTTACCGGTCTATTGATGGCTTGTTCTAAATCGCGCGTGATGAATAACAATGCCATTTGTAAATCGGCAAGGCGCGTGGCATGTTTTTCTGTCGAATTTTCCGCTGTGAAAACAGAGTGTAAAGCCATTGCAATCAGGGCGCTCACGATAGTAAAAATAAAAACGGCGATGAGAATTTCCAATAACGTGAAGCCCTTCGGTTTAAACCACATATTGATACCCGATTAGCGTTATTAATTTTTCCGCGTGTTGATGGCGAAAGATATTCACATGAATCTCATTGATATGCGTGTTTGGCGTCACGGTGAGAGAAGCCTCTACGCCCCAGGTTTTTCCCAGCATGGGACTGTTTTCTTGATATTTGTCCGGCGCAAAAGGCAATATTAATAGTCCAAGACGCGTTTTATTAATGATCTCCGTGCCCACCAGTGTCGCGATGGTTTTATCCTCCAAGTAAGCGGTGTTTTTAATATTTTGTGACGTTGCTTGGATGATGGCCGTGATGGCAATGGCTAAAATGCCAAGGGCTATGAGAACTTCAATCAATGTAAATCCGCGCGCTTTCATGCGATAGACTCAAAATGAATAACACCACTTTCTTCACCTACGATTTTGTAGCGGGGTAGTTGGCCTTTTAGGCCGATTAGTAGCGTAAAAGGAGTGATGTCGCCATTGCTGGAAATAATAATTGGCGAGCTATGGGTTTTTTGCAAAGGAATGTTTTTGCCTTGCATTTTTAAGGTTAACTCCGTGCCGTGGGGGAGGGGGTATTTCTCCAGTGCAATGCGGATGGTCGCCGGTTGCAGCAACGCTTCTTGTTGTTCCATATGCAAAAAATGGGTTAATCCTTGGGTTAGTGATTGCAGTTGACGGTGATGATTCGCCTGAAGACTGAGAACAGCGACAGAGGCAACAATGCCCATAATGACCATGGCAACGAGTATTTCAATTAACGTGAATCCGTCATTACGATATTTCACTGTTCCCTGCTTTGCCTTGAGGGCCATAGCTATAAATGTGCAATTGCTCGTTGGTGTTAGCATATTGATAAGGCGTTCCCCACGGATCCACCGGCAATCGTTGTAGATATCCGCCTTCTTTCCAATTGGTTGGCTTGGGGGGGGTGGTAGGGGCGGTGAGCAAGGCTTGTAATCCTTGGTCGGTTGAGGGATAAAATCCATTATCTAGCTGGTAGAGATCTAATGCGCTTTGAATAGCGAGGACGTCTTGTTTAACCTTAACCATGCGGGCTTGTTCAGGGCGGGTCATGATTTTGGGGACGACAATGGCGGCCAAGACACTTAAAATGACGACAACGACCATGACTTCAATTAAAGTAAACCCGGTGGGTTGTAACGATATTGTTCTTTTATTCATCAAGTTAGATCCAATGGTAGATTTTCTAAGATTAGAGATTATACTATAAGTGAGGTATACTCAAAAATGATTTGTAAGTGGCTTATAAATAGTATAAAATATAATCATATTACATATGGAAGGTTTCGAATGCACCACGGAAGGCAATCGATAAGAAACAATGTATTATTATTAATAGATTGCATTACGGAGGAGTGTAATTATGAGATCGGAACCTACAAGACCAGAAACTATGAGCGTTTCGCTAGAGGATGCGAAATACGCTGTTATGCAAGCGGCAATTTGTATAGGGAGAGGATTAGGCGAGTTAGCGCCGGCTTCGTTAACAAAACTTACAGCTTCTTTTATGGAAGTGTTTGATGTCAAGACAGGCTATGGTTCCTCTCAACGACAAGATCGTGATCAGGATCAGGATGCTAGCTCGGGCATGCGATATGGCGGATAGGTTGAGAACGGTTGATATTGGGTCCCATTGAGGAGATTTTTTTATGCTTGACCGGTTGCAAAAACCGTTCTTAAAAGTTGACACCGGTGAAGCTTATCAACCCATTCGTTTGAACTACGAAGTGTTCAACAAAGAAGAACTGATCCAAGCCTTAAATAAATTAACTTGTCTACATAAAAATACCGCGCCGAATTCTTGGGATTGGCACTGGAAAGAAGAGTGCGCGGATTTGCATTTCGATTCTTCCGATACTTTTATCAGAAACCCAGATCGCCCGGTACGTCTCGGGACTTTGTCTATTCAACAGGATCGGTTTTATATTAATCTTCCCTCATTTAAACGTGCCTGTATTGCCGCGGCTTTTTTTCATGAACACTTTTCAGTAGGATCACCGCTGATTCGTATCCACTGCGCTGATTTTATCAATAAAGTATTTTCATTAGATGAACGGCTTCCACGTGGGTTGAATGACATTTTCAAAGATGAAGAGTTAGAGGCCGTTTTGAAACAACGTGCGGATGATTATAAACGGGTGCAAGAATTATGTGAAAATGCGGAAAGCGCAGAAGAAGCCACCGCTATCTTAAAAGAATATACGTTGGCAGAGGCCAGAAAACGTTTTCCTTATGCGGAACGCTACGCGTTTGACTGGGAACAAAAAGCCAGTGTAGAGGGTGTTTTCCTGAATTTTTATGTTTACCTACGCGGCCGAGAAATGGTGGCCATCAAACGTTGGGCAGGTGAAATGAATTACACCTTGGTGAATGTGGCCGATGATGTGGTGCATCAAATTTTTGGGGCTATGGATATTGATATTATTGAGTAGTTTCGCGCCAGCGACCTGTCACGCCAACTGATCCAATTGAAAAATCGGTAATAACACCGCCAATACAATAAACAGCACAACCGCGCCCATCAGCAAAATAATAAACGGCTCAAACAAACGCAATCCTGTTTCAATAAAGTGCGTGATTTCTTTATCTTGATTGTTTGCCGCTCGCTCTAACATCGCCTCCAATTGACCGCTTGCTTCCCCCGATGCAATTAAATGAATGCTTAAAGGAGAAAAGAATCGGGATTGCTTCAGTGCTAAATGAATGGCCGATCCTTCTTGCACAAGACGCGTGCCTGCCATTATCGATTTTTGTATGGGAAGCGCCGTGATCAATTTAGCGGAAACGTGCATGGCATCAATGATGGGGAGACCCGATGCGGATAAAATAGCCAGAGTTTTGGCAAAGCGGGCGGTGTTAATGGTTTTGATCGCATACCCGAGGAGTGGGATTTTTAAAAGAAAATGATGGAATTTTTCTTGAAGTATTTTATTGTTTTTGAGGGCGCGGCGAAAAAAAAATAATCCTGTGCCAACGAGTAATAATAAATAAAGCCCGAAGGTGTGTAATCCCGCGCTGATCGCGATTAATATCTGTGTCAAACTGGGTAATGCTTGATGCGTATCGCGATAAACGTCAACCATTTTGGGGACGATATATTCTAATAAAAAACTCACAATGCAGAGAGACACAACAATCATCATGCTGGGATAAATAAGGGCATGCTGAATTTTTTGTCGCATCGCTAATTGTTGTTCGAGATAGTCCGCTAATCGCTGCAAGACGACGTCCAGATGGCCCGATCGCTCACCGGCTGCGGCTGTTGCGCAATAGAGCGCCGAGAAATCCCCCGGGAAATCTTCCAGGGCTTGTGCAAAAGCATAGCCTTCCGTGACTTTGCTGCGCACGGACAAAATAATGCTTCTGCTGCGTGATTTTTCTGTTTGTTCTGCGGCGGCGGCCAATGCGTCAGCGAGAGGCATGCCAGCGGTGAGTAATGTGGCCAATTGGCGCGTGATTAATACCAACTCTTTATGGCTTAATGTTTTCCTTTGCCAAAATAAGGTGGGTTGTGTGGCCTGTATTTTCAACGGAATGAGTTTTTTTTCTCGCAATAGTTGTCGTGCCAGCTTACTGCTTTCAGACTGAATAACGCCTTTCTGTTGTTTGCCATTTTTGTCAATGGCGGTGTAATGAAAGCTGCTCATATGTATTTAGTCCGAACAAACACGCAACACTTCTTCCAAAGCGGTATCGCCCGCCAACACACGTAAAATACCATCTTGGCGTATGCTGGGGAATAAGCTTCGGGTATATTTTTGTAAAGCTTGTTCTGTGGTTTGATCATGAATCATGTGCTGTAATGTTTCATCGCATAAGACTAATTCGTAAATTCCGCTGCGACCACTGTATCCGGTATTTTTGCAGGCAGCACAACCCGCGGGATAAAAAATAGCCTCCGGTGTGCTGCCTAATTTCTCACATTCACTCGGCGTGGGACGGTGTGATTTTTTGCAATGAGGGCACAATAATCGAATCAGACGTTGCGCAAGAACACCGATTAAACTGGAGGCTAATAAGAAAGGTTCAATTCCCATGTCGTTTAAGCGGGTCACGGCACCGATGGCGCTATTGGTATGCAATGTCGATAAAACTAAATGACCGGTGAGACTGGCTTGGATGGCAATTTGCGCGGTCTCTAAGTCGCGAATTTCGCCGACCATCACCACATCCGGATCTTGACGCAAAATGGCGCGCAATCCTTTGGCAAAAGTCATGAGAACTTTTTGGTTGACCTGCGTTTGTCCTATTCCGGGGAGATCATATTCGATTGGGTCTTCAACGGTCAGAATATTACGACTGTGATTGTTTAATGCATTTAACGCCGCGTACAGTGTCGTTGTTTTGCCGGATCCGGTGGGGCCGGTCACCAAAATAATGCCATGTGGAATGGCAATTAATTTTTTCATTAAAGCCAATGTATGATCATGCATCCCTAATTCGATTAAATTTAACGGGGCGGTTTTTTTGTCCAGAAGACGTAAGACCACTCGTTCTCCATGACTGGTGGGCAGAGTTGAAACACGCACATCCACGGTGTGTCCAGCGATGCGTAATGTGATACGTCCATCTTGCGGTAAACGTTTTTCCGCAATATCGAGTTTGGCCATGACTTTAATGCGAGAAACAATCAAGGGTGCCAACATTTTTTGTGGCGATAATATTTCGCGTAATACACCGTCCACGCGAAATCGGATTTGTATGTGTTCAGCAAAAGCCTCAATATGAACGTCGGATGCGCCTTCTTTAATGGCTTCACTTAATAATGCGTTGAGCAAACGAATAATGGGAGCGTCGTCTTGTTTTTCTAAAAGATCTTCGGGTTTCGCTATTTGTTGCATGACGTGTAGAAGATCAAATTCTTCTCCAAAATCTTCTGCCATTTGCATGGCGGTATTGCTGTCAGTCTCGTAGGTTTTAACTAATATCTGATTGAACAAATCTTCTGTCACGTGCTTCAGGCGCAAAGGAACGGCCAAATGACGACGCAACTCTGTCAAAATGGAGGTGGGCGGTGTTTGATAATACAGGATGGTGGCTGAATCATTTTCCATCTCAGTCGCGAGGACACCGTGTTGCTTTGCAAAATGAAAAGGGAGTGTTGTCATGTGATATTAGGCGGCAAGATGTTTTGTATTTTTTGTTTGTCATGGGTCAAATTTTCCGGCCAATGGATTTGCGTATGGCGTATGGAATTATATTTTGTGCTCGTCGCCGTCATGGCTTCTTGCGTGTCGTATAAAATAGTCGGTTTAATGAACGCCATTAAATTTTTCTTTTCTAATTTTTGATCTTTATGTTGGAATAACTGGCCCAGTAAAGGAATGTCTCCTAAGATGGGGACTTTGTCCAAACTTTCTATCATGTTACTACTAATCAATCCTCCCAATACTAAAATGTCATCGCTATTGATGATGACAGAATTTTGAATCAGGCTGGTATTGATGAGCGGATTTAAACTCGGATTGTCTGGATTTTGCAAAGTATCATTTTGCAGGCGGATGCTCAAACGGACAGCGTTGCCTAAATTAATTTGTGGAATCACGGCCAATTGCAGTGCAACGAGTTTTCGTGTGATCGTATTAAAAGGAGTGACGGTGGACGTGCTTCCGGTGGTGGCATACGACCCCGTTTGATCAGGAATATCTTTCCCCACGCGTAGCAGGGCTTTTTGGTTGTCTAAGACGACGAGTGTGGGGGTGGATAATATATTCACGCCGGTTTTGTTTTGCAAAATGCTTAATACCGCTTTGATTTGTGCATGGGGAATAATGCCTATGGTTCCTGCGCCCAAAGGGGGGAAGGAAACAGCAGAGCTCGCGCCAGTACTACTGCTACTGGTATCAGTGCCGGTGTTGAGTGCTCCCCATTGAATGCCTAAGCTTTGCATGTCGTCTTGATTGACTTCGACAATGATGGCTTCCACTAACACTTGTGCGGGACGAATGTCGAGTTTATTAATAATGGCTTTTAAAGCAGACATGAGGGAAGGGGGTGCGGTGATGATGACCGCATTGGTATTGGGTTCTGCTTGAATATTGCTAAGATTTTCAGTGAGAGCCTTATTATCAGGACTTGTTTTTGGCGTGGTTGCGTTGTTATCGGTCGTGCCCCCGCTTTGCAACATATTTTGCGCGATTTTAGAAAGCATGGGAGCCAATTTGGCCGCTTGTAAATAACGTAAATAAATCACTTCGGTATTGCCACGAGATCCGGCAATGGGGCTGTCCAATTTAGAAATTAAAAGATGCATGCGCAGACGTGATGCTTTGCTGCCGCTCAACAAAATACTGTTAGTGCGTTCGTCTGCGGCAATGGAGGTGGAGCTACTGTTGCCATTGCCGCGGCTTGCGTTTTGCAGATTGGATAAAACAGTGGCCACTTGCGAGGCAGAGGCTTGATGCAAGGTGATGATATCAATACCATCCGTGGTAGAGGCATCAATATCTTGGATGATGTTAACAATGCGTTGAATGTTGCTGGCACGTCCCGCCAGGACTAATACGTTTCCAGGGGTATAAACAGAAATATTGCTCCACTGTGGCAGCAGAGGTCGCAGGACAGGTGTTAATTGAATGGCAGAGATATTTTGCAAGGAAATGACCCGAACGACGACTTCATCTCCTTTGCCAGGAGAGTGCTTGCTGGCAACGCGGGTGGTCATTTCGCTGCTTTCAATATTGGGGACAATTTTGATGATGTTGCCTGTTGGAATGGCAGAATACCCCAGTGATTCTAAGATGGACAAAAAGACTTGATACACTTCTTCTTTGCGAATAGGCTTGCTTGAAACCAAGGAAATTTTGCCCGAAACGCGCGGATCGACGATAAAATTTTTGCCCGTCTCCAGGGACACTTCATTGATAACGCTCAAAATATCAGCCTCTTGCAGATTCCAAAGACGAGTCTCTGGCAGAGGCGGGGATGCTGTTTCCGCCTTCATGGCCAACGGCAACAGAATGCAAAGAGAGCAAATGAAAATGACAAGACGGCTGATAGGTTTTTTCATGATTTCTATTGTATTATTTTAGAATAGATTAAGATGCCGGAT
>Ga0207096_1053_pt1 | contig 20317 bp, 23 predicted proteins | sample Alteio_BWMinHeat_86_FD_153547 | JGI IMG/M metagenome (GOLD analysis project Ga0207096, IMG submission 153547) | Enriched cells from forest soil in Barre Woods Harvard Forest LTER site, Petersham, Massachusetts, United States -... | ecosystem: Environmental > Terrestrial > Soil > Temperate forest >...
ATTTTCTTTTCACGATAAGATTCCAATGGATCTTCCTCAAAAGCGGGTTTCGCCTGAACATCCATCCCCGAATTATTCAAAATGGAATGAGGCATGTTTAATCGCAAAATCAATGATGAACTGTCAATCCAATTCTGACCACCCTTCCATCCGGCAACATTTGGCGGAAAAAATAAAACCTGTCCCAATACATGCTGAAGATTTATTTGCGTTTGAGGTTTTTCAAACTCCAGACCGACTAACTTTTTATATCTCACAATCAATTCAACAGGTGATGTAATTTTGTTGCCGATATTTTCCTCATCATAAAACCAATCAGAAGTAAAAATCTTTTTCATCAAGGCAGAGATATCATATCCGGATTTATAAAAACAATCTGCAAGTTCATCAACCCGTTGTTGATTAATTGAATCATTCACAAACTCCCGATAAATTTTGGACACTATATATATAGCTGTCTGTTTTTGCTCGAGGATGATGTTGATGATATCATCGCCATTGAAATTCCCTTTTTTGCCGAGAAACTCTTTTTCATCCATATCATGAGTTTTCTCATTAAAAACAAACTCACCCTTATCATTAACCGACCAACCCGTGAAGGCTCGTGCACCCTCCTTAATATCCTTTTCGGTATAATGCCCGATGCCAAGCGTAAATAATTCCATCACCTCGCGGGCAAAGTTTTCATTCGGATGGCGCTTGCGGTTTTGCTGATTATTGAGATAAAAAATCATCGCCGGGTCCTTTGAAATGGCATGAAGCATATCACCGAACTTGCTAAGCGCATATTTCCGCAAGGTGTTATTCTGCATCTGCATAAGATAAGAAAAAGCAACATTAGTAGAGAAGTGATTGTGCCAGAAGAAAACCATTTTCTCACGCAGAGGCGCTTTGGTATAAGCCATTTTAAATAACCATTCATTATTCAGCTCCTCCGTCTCTTTTCTTGATTTAAGGATTAGTTTCACAGTTTTTAATCCTCCAACACCCTTATCCTCCTGCCCATAAAGAGGACTTTCTATATAATCAATATCCTTATAAACCTCGGAAGCATGGAACAAATCATCAACAATTGTATTAATAGGAGTAGATAGCAAAGCTCTTATCTTATCAGGCGTTTCACTGAATGTAGCCCGAAGAAGAAGATGTTGTATTTTTTGCTGCTGCGATACCATTCTTTGATTTTCGATTTCTGATTTACGATTTCCGAGATTAACGATGTGAAATTACTTTCTATTGTTAAAGATTGGATGAAAAAAAGGAAAAAGGTTTAATGTCGGGGATTAAAATTTAACAAAACTCAGCAAAATTTGTGGGTTATGAAAAATTATGATACATTTGCAGCCCCTAAAAAAAAAGGTAAAACGATTAAATAAATAATAAAGTGGATACATTAAGTTACAAAACCATCTCAGCAAATGCCAAAACCGTTACAAAAGAATGGTTGCTGATTGATGCAAATGATGTGGTATTAGGCAGGCTCTCCTCCAAGGTAGCCGCCATGTTGCGCGGAAAGCACAAAACAAATTTTACGTCTCATGTGGATTGCGGAGATAACATTATTATCATCAATGCCGAGAAGATTAAACTTACAGGCAATAAAATGGATGATAAAGAATATGTGTCCTATACAGGCTATCCGGGAGGTCAAAGACATGTTACTCCAAGAGTAAAAATGCAAAAGAAACCTACTTTTGTTGTTGAAAAAGCAATTAAGGGTATGTTGCCCAAAAATAAATTAGGAGCTGAAATGTTCCGAAATCTTTATGTTTATGCAGGAACAGAACATCCTCATGAAGCACAAAAGCCAAAAACTATAAAACTTTAATCAAATAAAATATAAATGGAAATTATTCACACTATTGGTAGAAGGAAAACTGCGGTTGCAAGGGTTTATATGCAGCCGGGAAGTGGAAATCATACTGTAAACAAAAAAGGATATAAGGAGTATTTTACTACTGTTATCCTTCAAACAAAAATAAATCAGCCATTTGAGATTCTTAATATTAAGGATACTTATGATGTAACTATTATTGTAGAAGGTGGTGGTGTTACCGGTCAGGCAGAAGCCGTTCGATTGGCAATTTCAAGGGCGCTTGTAAAATCAAATGCTGAACATAAACCTGCTTTAAAAGCGAAAGGTTTAATGACCAGAGACCCAAGAAGAGTGGAAAGAAAGAAACCAGGTCAGAAGAAGGCGAGGAAGAGATTCCAGTTCAGCAAGAGATAGGCTTATAAGATTAATTAAAAGAATAAAATTATATAAATGGAAAATAATATAACACACGACGAATTACTTGATGCAGGCGTTCATTTTGGTCACCTGAAAAGCAAATGGAATCCTAAAATGGCTCCTTATATATTAATGGAGAAAAGTGGAATCCACTTGATTGACCTTAATAAAACGATTGTGAAATTGGATGAGGCTTGCCATGCGATTAAACAAATTGCTAAATCAGGCAAGAAAGTTTTATTTGTTGCAACAAAAAAACAAGCTAAAGATATTGTATCGGCAGAAGCAAAGAGAGTTGGAATGCCTTTCATTACTGAAAGATGGCCCGGTGGAATGCTTACTAACTTTGCGACAGTTCGTAAGTCGGTTAAGAAAATGACAGGTTTCGAGAAGATGGAAACTGATGGAACATTTGCTAATATCTCTAAAAAAGAAAGATTACAAATTACCCGTCAGCGTTTGAAGATGGAGAAGTTACTAGGTAGCATCATTGATTTAAACAGGTTGCCTGCAGCTTTATTTATCATTGATATTTCTAAAGAACATATCGCAGTTAAAGAGGCGCAGAGATTGAATATCCCTACTTTTGCTATTGTTGATACAAATACGGACCCTACCTTGGTTGATTTTCCAATCCCGGGAAATGATGATGCTACAAAATCAATTGCTTTGATTGTTTCTTTAATTACGAATGCTATTGAAGAAGGATTAAGCGATAGAAAGAATGAAAAAGATGCTGAAAAAACAGCTGAAGACGAAGCAGGTAAAATAAAAGTAATAAATACTGTTGTTGTTGAAGATGATGAAACAACCTCTATTGCACCTGTAACTGCCGGAAAAGCAGCAGGTAAAGTATTAAGACCAAGAAGAGCAGGCGGTGCTCCCGGAAAAGAACGAAAAAGCGAATAATTATTGAATAAAATATAAAATAATAAAATGTCAACTTTAACTATAACAGCGGCGGACGTAAATAAATTGAGAGGCATAACAGGTGCCGGAATGATGGATTGTAAAAAAGCTTTGATGGAAGCTAATGGCGATTTCGAGGCGGCGATAGATTTTTTAAGAAAGAAAGGTCAGAAAGTAGCGGTTAACCGCTCTGACAGAGATGCAAAAGAAGGTGTTATCCTTGCAAAAACTACTCCTGATGGAACTCGTGGTGTGATGGTGGTTTTAAATTGTGAAACAGATTTCGTTGCTAAAACTTCTGATTTTATTGATTTCACAAATGCCATTACTGACTTGGCTTTGAATGAAAAACCTGCCGATATTGAAGCATTAAAACAATTGCAAATGAATGGTCTTACTGTTAGTGACCGTTTGTTTGATATGATTGGAAAGATTGGTGAGAAGATAGATATTTCTCGATATGAAGTTGTTGAAGCTCCTGTGGTTATCGTTTACAATCATCCGGGAAATAAATTGGCTTCGATGGTTGGATTGAACAACGTTTCCGGTGCTGCTGTGGGAAAAGATGTGGCGATGCAAATCGCTGCAATGGCTCCGGTGGCTATTGATAAGGATGATGTTGATGCAACTACAATAGCTCGTGAAATAGAAATAGGAAAAGAACAAGCTCGCGCTGAAGGTAAACCTGAAGAAATGCTCGAAAAAATTGCAATGGGTAAACTGGCGAAGTTCTATAAAGAAAATACTTTGTTGAATCAATCTTTTATTAAAGAAGATTCAATGACCATCCGACAGCTCTTGGAAAAGACTGACAAGGGATTGACGGTCACATCGTTTAAAAGAATCAAACTTGGTTAAACTAAGAAATAAAGAAAAGAGAATTTAAAAGTTCTCTTTTTTTTTGCCCGATAAATAAATTAAACTAAAATAACATGGCAATGAAATACAAAAGAATCCTGCTGAAACTAAGTGGCGAAGCTTTGATGGGCGATAAGCAATTCGGGATTGACCACAAGCGCCTTGATCAATATGCAAATGATATCAAGAATGTTTCGGCGGCGGGTGTTGAGATTGCCATTGTTATCGGTGGAGGAAATATTTTTCGTGGGATTCAGGCGGAAGAGGGTGGTATGGATAGGGTACAAGGAGATTATATGGGCATGCTTGCCACGGTTATTAATAGTATGGCATTGCAATCGGCATTGGAGCGAATTGATGTGAGCACTCGTTTGCAATCTGCCATTAAGATGGAACAGATTTGTGAGCCTTATATCAAGCGAAGGGCTATCCGGCATCTTGAAAAAGGACGTGTGGTTATCTTTGGTGCAGGTACCGGAAATCCTTATTTTACTACCGATACGGCTGCCTGTTTACGTGCCATAGAAATTGAAGCAGAAGTGGTGATGAAAGGCACCCGTGTAGATGGCATCTACTCTGCCGACCCGGAAAAAGATAAAAACGCCGTTAAGTTCGATACCATTTCTTTTGAGGAAGTTTATCAAAAGGGATTGAACATTATGGACATGACTGCATTCACGCTTTGCAATGAAAACAAATTACCGATAATTGTTTTCGATATGAATCATGGTGGGAATATTATGAGGATATTGCAGGGGGAGAAGGTGGGGACGCTGGTGGCGTTTTAATTTATCCTTCTTTTATTTCAATAGGTCCGGGAGCAAGTTTTCCCTTAATCGCTTCCTTTATCAAAGGCACTAATTTACCCAATGTTTCGTAAGAATTATCTGAGGCATTCAAAACAAAAACAGTAATAGTGTATTTCTTAAAGTTCTGCTGGTATCTGAGATTTCTATCGAAAGTTAAGAGGGCATCAAACTTATCAGCAACCATTAAATCAAGAAGTTTTCCATTGGTGATTCCATTCCAGCCTTTGTCTCGAACTGTGAATATTTCGTGTTCAGAAAAATCTTTTTTAAGACGTTTCGGGAGGTTCTCGTCAAGCAAGAGCCTCATAAACTTTTTCTATGTTTTGAGAGGTCATTATTCTCTCTGCTATCTCAAGAATTGCAACCACCTGTTCTTTGGTAACGGTTGGAAAATCTTCCAGAAACTCATTTACCGAAATACCTTTTTCGAGATGCATGAATAATGATTCTATCGGAACCCTTGTGTTTTTAAATACGGGTTGTCCGCCAAGAATTTCTTTATCAATAGTTATGAGTGATTTTATATTAGTCATAGTGCAAAGGTAAGAAATTATAAATTATAAATGCTAAATTATGAATTGCAGTAATTTATAATTTAGCATTTATAATTTATAATTCCCTTAATCAACCACCATTTTCTTCACAATCCTCTCCTCCCCTATCTTCAACTCAATAAAATAAACTCCGTTTTCCAAGCCGGCTCTGTTGATGGTTATTTGTTTTTTATCGCCAATGGAAATATTTTTAACCTCTTTGCCTGATGCATCATATATCTGTAGAGACGCATTGCAATGCGTCTCTACAACGCCGGAAATCGTTAAGGTTGTTTGGGTGAAGAAGGGATTCGGATAGAGGGTGGTTTTTATGGGATTGGTGAGTTCATTGATGCCTGACCATCCATTTGGATCGTATTCCCAAAGGTCATTTTTATATTTCGGATTACTCCCCATTCCAGTTCCGAAATATCCTTTTATTCCGATTGAAAATCCCGTAGATACATCTCTAAATCCTCCTCCGAAATTAAGCTTTTGAGTCCAAGAATTAGAATCGACATTATATCCCCACAAATCATATCGAAAACCATGCACTGAATCATTACCTAAACCAACATATCCAATTTGCCCGATTGAAAACGATGAAGCATCTACTCTTTTTCCAGGAGGGAAATCTGTTTTTTGTGTCCAGCTATTTGAGGCATTATCGTATTCCCAAAAATCCTGATACCATAAAGTAAAATTATTTGCTTCTCCTCCGCCAAAATAACCCTTAGTGCCTATTGAGAAACCAAATGCATTTGCCCTGGCAGCCCCAGGAAAACTTGTTTTTTGGGTCCATAAATTTGTTGATGGATCATATCCCCATAAATCCATTTAAATATATGCTTGTAAAATCACGACCTAATCCAACATAGGCTATTGTATCAATCACAAAATAGGATGTAAGTTCTCTTGAAACTCCGCCAAAATTTGCCTTTGATGTCCAAATATTTAATGAAGGATCATACTCCCAAAAGTCTTGAAGATAATTCCCAATTGAATCTCTCCCAGCACCTATATACCCTTTTGTTCCTATTGAAAACCCAAAAGCGTCATGTCTCCCTGCTCCTGCAAAATCGGCTTTTTGGGTCCAAGTATTTAATGAGGGATCAAATTCCCAAAAATCTTTAAAAGCGTAATTATTAATCGAATAACGTGTTTCACCTGTTCCAATATATCCTTTATTCCCAATAGAAAATCCAACAGCCGCATATCTTCCGGAATCTGGTAAACTTGCCTTCCTTGTCCAGCTATCCCCCTTAGAAATAACCGTCATCCCAATCATCAACCCAAACAAAATTAATTTTTTCATGATAAAAAGCTTTAAAATTGAGATACAAAGCTAATGAAAATAAATGGGCTACATATATAATAGTGTAAAAAATCAGGTTCTATACCCTTTTTAAATTTCAAGAAGGGCAAATACTCGAATATATGCCCACTTTATAATCTGAGAAGGGCAAATACTTGAATATATGCCGTTTTAGTTTTTTGAGAAGGGCAAATATTCGAATATATGCCACTTTAGTTTTCTGAGAAGGGCAAATACTTGAATATTTGCCCAGCTTATAATTATAAGGTGCCTATATATTATTAAGAGGATATTTCTTGTTTTCAGAGGTTTCATTAATTAAAGTGATTGTATTGACACTTCTTTTTATATATTTGCATCGGCATTTGGTTTAAAACCATCCGGAGATTGAAATTTCCCTTCGCTGTTTGTAACAGTTGGTGTCTTCGGAATTGAAATTTTTAAACTTTAAATAAATTATAAACCAAATGAGAAAAATTAATCCTATCGCCTTCCTGTTTGCCTTCTATCTGAGCACATTGATTGTGAACAAACGACTTTTAAACCATGCTCGTGACCACAGAAACCGTATGTTTAATCATAACGGCACCGGAATTTATACTGCTGCCATTGCCGCCATTGACCCGCTGATTAATGCTTATGCACTTTCGATTGGCGATACGCGATCCACAATTCATGTTCAAAAAGGAGCTACAAGCAGTAAAAATCAAGTTAAATCTTCCTTTGAAGTGTTTGTACATGCCGAAGAAATTCATTTAAAATATATTTTCATAACAAATCCAAATGCTTTAGATGAATTTATTGGCAATGGAATGGGTGAGTTTAATCAGATTACAGATGAAAATATTCTTCCATTGATGGTAAGTTTTCAAACTGCGGCGCATAATCATAATCTTGAGGTAGGTGCTCCTTTTGTTACTGCCTGTGATAATTTTGTTACTGATTATGGAACTGCCCGCGACACACAGGAGCAAAAATTCAGTGGTTCAGGTACTGCCCGCAATGTTGTAAAATCATCTAAAACAGGCTTGGTTGAACAAATAATAATTGATAGTGGAATTGTTGCTGTTAATAATTCAACCGATGTAGTTGCTGCCGAAGAAATCTTTGATTATTCGCTTTTATATCGAAAACGTTCTACTAATCATGTTCATTTTCCTCCACATGGTTCCACCACAGGAGTTGCGAATACGGTTACTAATGCTGGCTTGATAGCCGTTGATAGTGCCACCGAAGTTACCATTCATAATGAAGGAGGTGGCGATGTAGAAGTTTATTTTTCGGCAACAATAAATGGAATGCCTGGAACATTGAAAAAGACTGTTCATGCCTTTTCGAGTGCCACCGTTAATGTAGTTTTGATTGATGGAGGAGATCCATCAAAACCATATCTGAATGTTTTTGGAGCCAATCTGACAGAAGTCCCCATCTGGAGATTGGATGTCCATGATGAATTGTAAGATAGTTTAAGCCTGACAAGGGTTTATTTAGTTAAATAAATCCAAATCATTTGCAGGTATGGAAAAGTTTGTTTAATTTTACAGTACGAATTTATACCACTGTCTTAATTAATACATATAGCATGAATAAAAACACGACCATCAACCGAAACTTATTTCTGATAACAATTGCGACCTTTTGCTTTTTATTATTTCCGATAACAAATAAAGCCCAGGTTGAAGCCGGAAACGATACCACTATCTGCGTTCCTAATTGCGCCACATTGAATGCGACTGTAACTCAGATTGCAGGGGCAACAAGTTATACCGAGAGTTCGATAACCTATAATCCTGACCCGTTTACTGCCGGCACATCATGCAATATTGTGGCTGATGATGGATACAGTGCTGCTCTTCCTATTGGATTTACGTTTTGCTTTTATGGAAATTCATACACACAGTTTCTGGGTTCTTCGAATGGGGTATTAAGCTTTGATTTGGCTTTGGCAAATGGATATTGTCAATGGCCTATAAGTGCAGCAATACCTTCAACTTCCGATCCTGAAAATTGTATCATGGTGCCTTGGCAAGATATGTATCCGCCTGATGGTGGAACGATAAAATATGCCGTATATGGAACTGCTCCTTTCCGCAGAATGGTTTATGCTTATAATGCTGAACCCTATTTCTCGTGCTGGACAGCAGATTTATTTACCGGTGAAGCAATACTTTATGAAACCACCAATGTGATAGAATTGCATGTTCAAAGTAAACCCGATTGCGGTCAATGGAATGGAGGATATGGCATTGAAGGAGTTCATAATTCAACCGGAACATTGGCAACTGTTGTTCCCGGAAGAAATTATCCTTCGGTTTTTACATTGACCAATGATGCAGTTCGATTTACACCAAGTGGCAACCAGGCTTTTACTGTGAATTGGTACACGGTTATTGGCAATACATTGGTAGGAACAGGAACTACAGTTTCGGTTTGTCCTACTGTTACAACTTCATATTATGCTCAGGTTGTTTATAATTGTACCAATGCAACATTTACGGATACTGTGACGGTTACTGTTGATAACCCTACCGCAACAGCTAATGCGCTTTCAACTACCTCTTGCGTTAATCAAAATGGAGGTAGTGCAGATGTAACAACGGTGGGCAATGGTCCATTTACTTATAGCTGGAGTACCAATCCGGTTCAAACGACGGATACAGCAGTCAATCTTTCTGCTGGAACATATACAGTTACCGTTACTACCCTTTCAGGATGTACATCTACGGCAATCGTCACTATAACAGGACCTACTGCAACAACAGCGGTTATAAGTTCTCAAACAAATATCAGTTGCAATGGCGGAAACAATGGAACAGCAGCAGTTACAGCAGGTGGAGCTGGACCATTTACTTATAGCTGGTCAACAATTCCGTTGCAAACAACCGATACAGCAACTAATCTTGGAATAGGAACATATACGGTAACAGTCACCGCTTCTAATGGATGTACCGCCACAACTACGGTAACCATAACTCAACCGACACCAGTAACAGTTTCGATAACTTCACATACAAATGCAAGTTGTTTTGGTGGTGCAAATGGAACTGCCACTGCTACGGGTGCTGGGGGTACTCCCAATTATACCTATGCCTGGTCTAATGCACAAATAACTCAAACAGCAACAGGATTAGCACAAGGAACTTATACCGTTACCACGTCAGATGCAAATGGATGTACAGCCACAACAACGGTTACAATAACTCAGCCGACAGCGGTTGTAGCAACTACATCAAACCAGGTAAATGTAACTTGTACCAATGGGAATATGGGAGCGGTAACAGGAAATGGTGCAGGCGGAACACCCGGATATACATATGCCTGGTCTAATGGACAAAATACTCAAACTGCCACAGGGTTATCAGTAGGAATTTATACATTAACAGTTACAGATGCAAATGGATGTACTGGAACTACAACGGCTAATATAACTCAAATACCAACTATGGTAATATCAACATCAGGGAATGCCAATGTTTGTATTGGTCAGTCAACAACTTTAAGTGTTAACGTTTTATCAGGAGGGCAAAGTCCATATTCATACAACTGGAATCCGGGTGGAAATGCAGGTAGTTCATTAAGCGTGAGTCCTACAACTACTACAACTTATATTGTAACAATCACGGATGCGAATGGATGTATTATTGTTTCTCCGCCAATGGTTGTTACGGTTGATAGTCTTCCAACTGCCTTATTTATGGGAACTAATCTTGTAGGATGTAACCCCTTGACTGTTAATTTTACTGATTTATCAAGTACAACATCAGGAACAATAACGGGATGGAATTGGGATTTTGGCAATGGAAACGGTTCATCAGCTCAAAACCCGAATAATACTTATGATTTCGCCGGATTATTCAATGTTACTTTGACGGTAACTACTTCATTCGGATGTAAACAAACTGACTCAATTAACAATTATGTTAATGTTTATGCCACTCCGGTTGCAGATTTTATAGCCGACCCTTGGAGAACTACGATAATTACTCCGCAAATTTCTTTTCATGATAAATCAACCAATGCTACCAACTGGGCATGGAATTTTGGCGACCATAACAACTTATCAGGGACATCAACTCTGGAAAATCCTTATTATACTTACAGTGCACCTGGAATATATAAAGTTTATTTATGGGTAACTAATGCAATAGGTTGTGCTGATTCGATAGCCAAAGATATTTTTATTGATCCTGATTTCGAATTCTTTATTCCAAATGCATTTAGTCCGAATAATAATGGCTTAAATGAAACCTTCACCGGAATGGGAGATGGAGTATTTTCCTATGAAATGAAAATATTTAATCGTTGGGGAGAAAATATTTTCACCACATCAGATATTAATAACGGCTGGAACGGAAAATTATACGGAACCGGTGGTGACGTTGCAGAAGATACTTATATCTACAGCATAATTGTTACCGACGTTTACGGAAACACACATCATTTCGAAGGTAAAGTTGCTTTGTTGAGATAAGTAACTGAATTTAGAAGATGGTTTGTGAGAATTTGTAACCTTCAATTCACAATCCCCACCTTCTTCATAATTATTTCCTCGCCTACCATAGCATTAGTAAAATTAACTCAGGTTTTTGTCTTAATTTAACCTAATTTTGCATTATTCTTAATAGCAAAACTATATGCAACTTATTATGCATCTTTGGCGGGCAATATTAATCCTTCATCCGGGGGTGGAATTGCCTTTTAATTTTCACTTTGATACCGATAAATATGGAAAGGTAGTTGTTGTTTTTGTCAATGGCGATGAGAAAATTGTGGCTGATGAGGTAAGAATAACTAAGGATTCCATGATTATTAAAATGCCAGTCTTTGATTCTGAAATTGATGCGAAATTAGATAGTAGTTTGGTGAATCAAATTACTACATGGAGAGGAGTTTTTATTAATCATGCCCGGACAAAAGATAACATTATTCCTTTTGTTGCTTATGATGGGTGGAATGAACGTTTTATGATGAATGGGAAGACATCAAAAGCGGATTTTGGAGGTAAATGGGAGGTGCATTTCTCCAAAGGAACTCCTGATAGTTCGGATGCCATCGGACAATTTACACAAGATGGAGATAAAATAACAGGAACATTTCTAACTACCACAGGTGATGATAGGTATCTTCAGGGGAATGTGATTGATTCAACTTTAAATCTATCTTGTTTTGATGGGATGCACCTGTTTCTTTTTAAGGCAACGATGAAAAGTGATGGAACTATTGAGGGAGATTATTGGTCGGGAGCACATTGGCATGAACCTTGGATTGGAAAGAGAAACAAGAAGTATGAATTGCCTGATGCGGATACTTTAATGCATCTTAAACAAGGGTATGATAATGTTTCTTTTTCTTTCCCTGATGCAGATAGTACTATGATTAGTTTTCCATCTGATAAATATAAAGGTAAAGTGGTTATTCTTCAGATAATGGGAACCTGGTGTCCTAATTGCATGGATGAAACAAGTTATCTGGCTCCGTTTTATGATAAAAATAAATCAAAAGGATTAGAGATTATCGGATTGGATTTTGAAAAGGCAACGGATTTTAGTAAAGCTAAATATAATGTATCAAGATTGAAATCAAGATTTAATATAAACTATCAAATCCTGATTGCAGGAACAACAAGGAAGGATGATATTGCATCAAAACTCCCCATGTTTGAGAGCATTTATTCCTATCCTACCACAATTTTTATTGATAAGAAAGGGAAAGTAAGACGTATCCACACCGGTTATTCAGGTCCTGCCACAGGAGTTTATTATGACCGATGGATTGATGATTTTACTTCCTTCGTTGATAAGCTGTTAAAGGAATAAGTAGAGACGTGATTTATCTGTTCTCTACACCTAATGATATGAGTCAATAACCTATATGATGAATGTCATTAGGAAAAGGCATGTAAATTGTGTATCTTTGCATACTTGTTTATCATTAACAAATAAATTATTAATAAGATGAAAAATTCAGGTAAAATTCTCCTCGCAGCGCTTGGAGGTTTAGTAGCAGGTGTTACTTTGGGTATCTTGTTTGCTCCTGATAAAGGCTCTGAAACAAGAAAGAAGGTTAAAGACTTTGCTGATAAGGCAACAGACAAAGTAAAAGAAACAGCAGAGAATCTTAAACACAAAATGAAACACCATCACAACGGTCAGGAGGAAACAATCAATCCGACTGAAGGTGATAGTTTCGCATAATAGTATATGGAAGAAGATAAATCAAAGGTTGATGAGCTCATAGAGCACGTTGAAGAGTATGTTAACATACAAACTGAATTAACTACCCTTAAAACCACGGAAAAGGTTGCTGATATGCTATCTTCTTCTATCGTTATTCTTATCTTATTAATCATTTTTCTCATCTTTTTCCTCTTTGCAAACCTGGCAATAGCTTTTGTTCTGTCAAACATGATTGGAAAGCCCTATTCAGGGTTCTTAATCATCGCCGGATTCTATCTTTTAGTAGGATTATTTATATGGGCAGGCAAGGATAAATGGTTAAAAGTACCCATCATGAACAAGATAATCAAACAAGCATTTAAAGAAAGAAATGAAGAAGAGGATTGAAAATATAAAAGACCTTAAAAGGGAAATAAAACGCCTTGAAATCCTTAAAAATGAACAGGGTGAAGTCCTTAAACAGGATGTCCTGGACATAAAAGAGAATTTAAGACCAATCAACCTTATCAATAGCTTAATAGATTCCTTTTTTAAGAAAAGTCCGAATCAAAATGAAACGTTAAATGATTCTTTTGCCGGAGGATTGGCATTCATTTTGTCTAACCTGTTATCAAAATTGTTTGTAAACGTGGAGCATAAAGTCGAACCGATTGTATTAAATCTGATTGAAAAAGCAAAAGCGTTCTTCAAGAAGAGAAAAGACGAAAGCGAAGATTAATATCTAACCCTAAAATAAATTATTATAGTTATGAAAAATGCAGTTAAACTAATCCTGTTGGTCTGTTTCCTTATTACTTATGGATTCAAATCGTATTCTCAGATAGATGCCGAGGATAGAGCATTACTAAAACAGATTGCGCAACAAGACCAGAAAGCGGCTGATGCCATTGCCATGTATCCTCATGATGTTCGGCAGGATATTTTTATTGCCTGCACCTATCCCGAAGTTGTTGTGAGGTTAAGTTCTATGCAAGGCAAGACAAAGGATGATTTTACCGAGCTATTATCGCCATATAGCAGGGATGAACAGGAGAAAATATGGAATCTTACCCGCTATCCGGGATTAATTGGTGACCTTGCCGCCGGACATCGTAAATCGGATGATGAATTGAATACGATTCTTGCCAATTATCCCCCTGAAATACATAAAACTGCTATTGAAGAAAGCTTTAATAACTATGATTTATTAGTCAGGATTGACCAAAGAAATCATATTTATGAAATGGGTTTCGAAAACATGATTAGTGGCTATCCTCCTGATGTTATTCAGGCTTTCAGGGACCTTATTAAACTGCCTGAGGTATTGAATATTCTCAATGATAACATGCAATTGACAGTTGTGATAGGAGATATTTACAAGAAAGACCCGAATTGGATTTTACATAAATCAGATTCGGTTAATCTTGTGATGACTCAGAAGAATAATCAGGATGCCGATGAATGGAAACAGAGCATGAATAATGATCCTGATGCAAGGCAGGAATATATTCAGGCAGCGCAGGAATATGCACAGGATAATGGCTATCAACAGGATGATTACAATGCGCCATTGACCCCTGATGTTACCGATTATTATACCTATTCATACAATTGGTGGTTTGGTTATCCGTATTGGTATCCTTATGAGTACTGGGACCCGTATCCTTATTGGTATGATTGGGGATTTTACTACGGTCCCGGTGGTGGCATCGTGTTCTTTGGTCAGCCTTCCTGGTATTTTATGGATTGGTATTTCTATTATCCCGAACATCACAACCGCTGGTGTCATTTATCTGACCATTATTATGATTATTATACACGGCATCGCGATAACGACAGGCATAATAATATAGTAAGAGTTGTTGGCGACTGGCATGATAGAAATCGAGATGTGATTACTCATGATTGGGATGATAAATCAAAGCGACCTCAGTTGTTTAAGGAGTATGGGCAGATGGAATCGAGCCGGGAGAAATATAATAAAGCGAATCCAACCCATCCCGTTGAACGCAACGAATACTTGCAGAAGAATCAGGATAAATATCCGACCATAAAGACTGCTATTGCAAACCGTACTCCTGAAGAACAAAAGCAATTGAATAAACCTGTTCAGCAAACTCAGCGACAGGAACCAATTAAGAAACCTGTTGTTAAGGTGCCTGATTATTATAAGGCTCCTCCTGCAAAAACAACTGAACAAAATAAGGGGGATAATAAGCAGCAAACTCAACCTGTTCAGCCAAAACATGACTATACGCCGAAGCCTGTTCAGAATTCTCCAAAGACTACTCAGAATCAGAACCAGATTAGGAATGCGCAGCAATATCATCAGAATACCTGGCAGCAAATTCAGCCAACTCAGCATACGCCGAGTTATTCTCCGCCGCCTTCTAATACTCCAAGACAATCTCCTCCTCCAAGTGGAGGAAATGGTAATGGTGGTGGAAAAAGAAAGTAGCTTTTTTGGGTTAATAAAATTTGTAAAAGGGAATAAATTAATAGGGTTAGATAACCAAAAGCAATCAAGTGCGGCTCATCTGATAACAAATGAGCCGCACTTGCTAGCTTTTGCTCCGCATTTGTCATCTTTTGCGCCGGACTTGTAAGCTTTTGCGCCGCACTTGTGAGCTTTTGCGCGGCACTTGCATGCTTTTGCGCCGCACTTTGTATTCTTTGCGGCTTGCCTGATAACAAATGAGCCGCATTTGCTAGTAAATGAGCGGCACTTGCTAGTAAATGCGCCGCACTTGCTAGCAAATGGACGGCTTTTGCTAGCAAATGAGCGACATTTGATGATAAATGCCGCGCACTTTATAGATTTTATTTCCTAATTATTCGTAATTTATAAGTTTTAATAATCATTTCATTCTTAAATATCTTAATTATTTTCAATAAGCATCTTTAAGGGGGTCAATATAATGCCTTTTAAGGGCATTTAGAAGCATGGTTGATAAAATTTACACCCTTTTTTTGATTAATCAGTGAGTAAAAACATGGTTTTCAGTTTTGGAGATGTCCTTAAAAGCCCTTTCCTTGCGTTTTAAGAGAGGTTTAGGATTTTTTGAGGGTTTATCATGTTCAGTGAATGCAATAAAACGATGAGAATAATAAACATCAACAAGCGAGATAAATTAAGTATCTTTGCAAACAAATAATAAAAATGATATGAACAGAGTAGAATTTAAAACAATCGCGCATAATGGGATAATTGAAATCCCTAAAGATAATCCTGAAATCAAAGATATAGAGGTAAATGTGATTATCTTATGGGAGGAAAAACCAGTTGAAGTAAAACCTGTTAAGAAGTCTTTGAAGTTTAATTGGGAAGGTGGATTAAAGGAGTTGAAAGCAGAATTTAATGGTGTTAGTCTGCAACATTATCTCAATAAAATCAGATAATGATTTTAGCAGATACAAATATCTTCCTGGAAATATTGCTTGACCAGGAAGCCAAGGAAATATGTAAACAATTTCTATCTGACAATATAGAGGAAATAGTAATTTCAGATTTCTCCTTACATTCAATAGGACTAATACTTTTTCGAGAAGGTAAGCATGATAAATTTAATCAATTCTTAGAGGATGTATTACCAATGATTCCAATGTTGACACTTCCAAAAGAGTACTATTTGAAATTAAAAGATGATTCAATTGAAAACAAGTTGGATTTTGATGATACTTATCAGTTCTGTATTGCTAAAGAAAATGGTTGCGAAATCGCAACAATGGATAAAGATTTTAAAAAGGTTTCTCACTTAATAAAAGTGCACTTTATTTAAACCTGAAATAAGTTCAAGACAATAACCTACACCTCCTGAATCTGCCTGTTTAACATCCGCTTTATAACCTGCCTCGATGGAACCCAGGAGGCAAACCATCCGATAATAAATACAGTGAGGAAAACATAGACGAAATCCATAATTTTAAGATGGACGGGATAATATTTTATGATGAAATTGCCGCTGCCTGATAGCTTAACCAAACCAAACTTTTGTTGTGCCCAACAAATCAATAAGCCCAATAATAAACCTGTAACAGCACCCGAAAGTGTAATCATAATTCCTTCGTAAAAGAAAATCTTTTTTATCTGATTATTATCAGCACCCAGATAATGAAGTATGGTGATGTCATCTCTTTTATCAATAATGAGCATGGTCAATGAACCAATGATATTAAAAGTGGCGATGATGAGAATAAAAGAAAGGATAAGATAGATTGCCCACTTCTCCGAACTTAAAATCTTATAAAGAGTCTCTCTTTGTTGGAAACGATTCTTTACATCAAACTTATTTCCGACCAGTTTTTTAATCTCTTGCTGAACATCATTAAGATTTGTTCCATGCTCCAAACCTATTTCTATTGCAGTCAATGAGGTATCAGTTTCAAACAGTTCTTTTGTAAATCGTAAGGGTACGATAATGTAGTGGGAGTCGAAGTCCTGCTCTATAGCAAACACTCCCGATGGAATAATATTCAGTTGGTTGATGGCTTCAGGATCATTAGTTGAATACTTCCCTCTCCTCGGAACATAAATTGCTATTGTTTTATCATAATCATCAGGATGAACGCCCAGTTTCCCTGCAACTCCCTGCCCGACAACGGCAAAGTTCTTCTGAACATTTTCGACAAAAAATGAATCTCCTTTTTTATATTCCGTTGTTCTTGTAACAGTATCCATATAATCCTTTTGCAATGTCATTGACCCATCAATAATCATGGAATCAATGCCGGTCATCTTTACAAAATCAGAATCTACGCCCTTAATTGTGATAACATCTTTACGGTCTTTATAAATTACTCCAGCGTTCTCTTCAATAACATGCGTAACATATTTCACGCCTTTTATCTTCTTCAAATCAGCATCCGAAATATCATTAATGTTGAAATATTTTCCTTCATTAACAGTAATTTTTATCTCTGCATCGAATGAATTATAAAGCGAAACCACCAGCTGCTCCAAGCCATTGAAAACAGAAAGAACAATTATCAAAGCCATTGTTCCAATCATCACTCCGACAACAGAAATAATGGAAATGATATTGATTACATTCCGCGATTTTTTGGAGACAAGATAACGTTTTGCAATATAAACGGAGAAGTTCAAGACAGGATTTTATTTCCAGGCTTTCACTATCAATCCGGTGCCTGTGGGGTGAGAAGAATATGTGTCGATATAGTTTAAAATAAACGAAAAAGGATACGTGATGATGTAATAAAACGGAAGAATAATAAAGAATGCCTTCGAAACTCCAAGCATCAAAATAGGATACTTCATCGAAAGTCGCCAGGCAATCTTTCCGGGTGTTCCATAAGCATATCTTGCTTCAATTTTTGTGAATCCGGCGCTTCTTAATTTATCCTGAATCTCCTGAATATTATAACCATTCCTCACATGCTCTTCAATAAAAGAACCATCCTCATCATCATGCGCATCAGAACCACCTTGATCGGAAGGGGTTGATATCAGTACCATTCCACCCGTCTTTAATGACGCATAAAAATTCTTAAACACCATCACATCTTCCAGAATATGTTCCATCACATCAACCGAAAGAACCAAATCAAAAGAGTTTTCTTTTCGGAATTGCGTTAAATCGGCAACTTTAAAAAGAACATTCTTCAAACCAATCTGTTGAAAGAATTTATTGCAATCAGCAACCTGTTCATCTTTTACATCCACCGCTAAAATCTCAGCAGATTTATTTTTATTCGATAAATAATAACTGTATTGTCCGAAACCGGAACCTGCATCAAGGATAGAAACATTGCCGGAAACCGCCTTTTTCCAGCTTCTTAATTCCTTGTGAACGTGCCATGTTCTAAGCAAAAGCAAATCAAGCAAATGATAAAATAATTTGCGCAGAAATGGCGAACGATTGAAAACATTTCCGAGACTTCTCTTAATAGGGTCGTATTGCATAAGGTTTTATTTATTCAAATCTTTAAAGATTTTCTCAATGTTCTCTGCATATTCCGCCGAATCATCCAGGTAAAAAACCAATTCAGGAATATGACGTATCTGATTTTTAATCCGCTCACCGAGATGTCTGCGAATCTCTTTAACATGGCTGTTAATTTGTTTGATAAGTTTATCCGGCTCGGCAACTTTAAACAAACTAAGGTAAACTTTTACCAAAGCCAAATCAGGGCTAACCTTAACAGTGGTGATAGTTACAAAAGCATTTCCATAATAGTCCTTCCCGCTTTTAAGAAAGACCTCGCTGATTTCCTTTTGAATCAGTCGCGCATATTTATTTTGACGTGTAGAATCCATAACACGGCAAAAGTAGCTATTAATTATAAATTATGGATGATAAATTATGAATTAAGCAGTTTCTTCTTCCTTAATTCCTAATTTATAATTCCTAATTCCTAATTGTTTTTATCTCCAATGACCGCTAATCCACACAGAACCACGCGGTCTATCCTCCCAATGTCCTGGAATCCATTCGCCTCTTCTTTGAACCCAATGCCCGGGAACAAGAACATAGGCATGTTCACGACGACTCCATACATATTCGCGCTCAACCCAAACGGCTCCTTCATAAGGGGGCGCAGGACGAACGATAACAGGCGGTGGCACCGGACGAACTGCTACATAAGCAGGGAAACAGGAGGTTAAAAGGGTTATTCCTCCGATAAAGACAATTAATTTTACTAGGTGATTTGATCTTTTCATAATAATTTTACTTAATAGATTGTATATATCTCATATAGTTTAAGGTCGCTTTTTCTATAATCGTGCCAAAATACATTTTTTATTGCAATCAGACAAAACAAAACCCGGAATTATTATCTTTTCTTGATAAAGATTCTTAAGTTTACAGCCTTAAAATTCAGTATGCAGCTTCAATATAGTTTTAGCAGTTCAAATCAAAGAATGGTTTCAGGAAAGAGAGGTTTTAATTTCTTTTTATTGGTAACTTTATTAAATATTATCCCTGTTCTTTCCTATAAATTTCATGCAACACTTGACGGACCTGCACATTTATACAACTCAAATTTAATAAATCATCTTTTGTTTGGAGATAAAAGCCTTTTAAGTAATTTCTTTTCCTTCAATCCTGAGGCGGTTCCTAATTGGTCGGGGCATTTTATTCTTTCTTTATTCAATTTAATGATGCCCGCATACTTAGCTGAGAAGTTATTAATGATTCTTTACCTTATTGCTCTTCCATTTTCTTTCCGAAGTTTGATTAAAACACTATCTCCGAACAACTATTTATTAAGTTATTTAATCTTTCCATTCACTTATTCCTTTCTTTTTTATTATGGGTTTTATAATTCAATAATAGCTGTTGTTTTTATGATAGTTTCGATTAATTATTGGTTGAAACATCAGGATAATCTGACCATTAAAAAGGGAGTTATACTGTTCATGTTATTACTTGTTACATACTTTTCTCACCTTTTTATTTTTGCTGTATTGTTATTAATAATTGGGTTGCAGATAGTTGGTAAAGCGGTCATCAGGTTAATCAATTCCGAAATAGTTAAGGATGTAT
>Ga0207096_1054_pt1 | contig 19750 bp, 14 predicted proteins | sample Alteio_BWMinHeat_86_FD_153547 | JGI IMG/M metagenome (GOLD analysis project Ga0207096, IMG submission 153547) | Enriched cells from forest soil in Barre Woods Harvard Forest LTER site, Petersham, Massachusetts, United States -... | ecosystem: Environmental > Terrestrial > Soil > Temperate forest >...
TGCCGATATGGTAGGGCGATTCAATGCAAGTAAAAGTGCCTCCCGCGGTCGTCATTGCGAGGAGCGCAGCGACGTCGCAATCCATTCTTTTTCTTGATTTTTTATGGATCGCTACGCCCCCTGCGGGGGCTCGCGATGACGGCACCGGAGTTGTTTTTATTAGCATTGAATCGCCCTGGCCCATCTGGATATTTTTTTGTGAGGGGTCCTTATCCAAAATTGGGGTTAAGTAGGAAAATATAATCCTCTACTCTATAACCCTAACAAAATTCAACGCATCAACAAATTTATTTTCTGGTCTTTTATAGTATTTTGGTCTTGTGCCCAATAAAGTGAATCCGTTTCTAAGATAAAAAGACTGGGCGGCTTTATTATCCTCTGCAACTTCGAGGAAAAGTTTAGAAATTTTTTTTTCTTTTAAATATGTTAACAGAGCCTTTAACAAATGATTTCCCAACCCCTTTCGTTGAAAAGGGGGGGCTATAACCAGGGTTAGAATTTCAGCCTCATGATCGATTTCGCGCCATAAGATATAGCCACAAAAGGTATCCTCTTTCTGGATTTTAAGACCAAAAACAAGAGGATCTCTTAAAAAATCTTGGAAATCTTTTTCTGTCCACCCCTTATAAAAGCAAGCGCGATGCAGTTGAGTCGCTTGTGCACAGTTGTTTAACGTAAGGGACGTGACATACATGATGGTGATGCGTAGGTAACATCAGCTTCTCTGACGTAAAAAGGGAGAGGATCTGAAGCAAACATTGGGTTTTTAAAAAAGGCATGGGCAAGCTTTTGGGCTCCACGCCACGGCGATGAGGCTTCTTTAAAAGCAAGGTCATCGAGGAAAGGATGCAGCCCACTCCCCGTTAGAAGGGGAACGAGGAGGAGGCAACTGAGGGGCGAGCCCGAGTCGTCACAAGAGTAAGTGACGTGACAAGCGGCAAAACCCGAAGAGCCGGTTTCCGCGTGGGGTTAGGCCCCCCAAGGGTGACAGCTGCGAGTAGGCAGAAGAGGAATGTATGCGCCATTCCCCTTCTCACACGTTGCAACGTGGTTAAACTAAAATCGGTCCCGGGACCATCTTTTATAAAGATTACCAGGCAAAGAAAAGGGAAGGGAAAGGAAAGGAAAGGAAGAAAAGAGAGAAAGAGAAAGAGAAAGAGAAAGAGAAAAAACAAGAATTAGAGGTCGAGTCGCTCGGGACTCCTGGGCATTGTTTACTCGTCTTATCCAAAGCTCGGGTTAATTGGGGTGATTTGTGCCCGTCCTTACTGCAAGGCTTAACTTTTGCGCAACGAGTGCGTTCAAGCTAATGCCCGCTTGAGCCGCTTCAACTGCAAGGGCACGATGAATCCGCCTATCAATTCGGACATTAAATTGCCCACTGTACTCTTTCTTAGCAGGAGCTACAGGAATAGGTTCATTGTGACAGATATAGCTTTCTTTCATAGCTTCCCAAGCCTCTTTGAGCTCTTTCAAAGCTTCTTCTGGGGAACTTCCAAAAGCTGATACATTGGGAAGTTCCTCCAAATGAGCAAGCCAGTCCCCATCATCATCTCTAAAAAGCTCTATTGAAAACCCATCAAACTCATCTTTTGTCATCTGTTTCCTCCTTTACGGAACTTAGAAATTGTCGAACTTGATAACCTTTAGCCATTCCATTTCGTATTTGGATAGAGAGCCTTACTCTTTCCGGGGAGTACCAAATTTGATGGCTTCTTCTCTGGCGATCTTTAATCCACCCACATTGTGCCATAAGAGTTTGGAATTCAGAAAAGCTAAGTCCATTTGGGTTTCTTATAGCTTTACTGAGGAGTTTTTCATATTGGCTTATATTGTAACTATATATGGTTACAATAGAAATGTCAATGAGATAGTGTTTTGAGTTTAAGAACCTGTATTCATGAAAACCTGGAACCTTTGAGTTTGAACCATTTTTTAGATGCTGAAACAATCCCCGCCTTCGCGGGGACAGGGCCCAGCATGACAGCTGCAGGGATGGGAGCTCTATGACGGAGAGCATTTGATCTGAACAACATGCTGATTATAGGGACAATAATCTCCGATGCTGTCATGCTGGGCCCTGTCCCCGCGAAGGCGGGGATTGTTTCAGCATCTAAAAGTATCCTCTGGCATAAGCCAGGGGATACCAGGGCGATTTGATACAAGTAAAAACAACTCCGGTGTTGTCATCGCGAGCCCTCGAAGAGGGCGTCGCGATCCATAAAAAAGAAAGCAAAAGAGTGGATTGCGACGTCGCTAACGCTCCTCGCAATGACGACTGTGGATGGGCAAATTACTTGTATCAAATTGCCCTTCAGGGGATACAAACCAAGAGATTATTTGCTTTCATGAATACAGGTTCTAAGAGTTTACACTCTCAAACTGTCATGCTGGGCCCTGTCCCCGCGAAGGCGGGGATTGTTTCAGCATCTCTTTAGATCCTGAAATAAATTCAGGATGACAACAAACGGCGGTTTTTGTAACGTTTTAAAGTCAATGCCCTATAGTATTGGCACTATCATAAATTTTTAGCCCAAGAATGCCACGAATTGTTGAATACCCTTTTTCCATGAGCTCCCTCTATAAAAAGGTAAAGACTGTCATGTAATTTTTTAGAAAATTTAACTGTTATTTAATATACTTTGTTTAAAACTGTTAATAATACAAACCTAAAATAGGAGACTTTAAATGACTAAAAAAATTTTAACAATTAGCTTACTTTCTTGCATACTCTTCGCACCACACGTGAATGCAGTTGAAAATGAGAATGCCTCTCGTCCTCAGCCACATCCTCAGCCACATCCTCACCCACATCCTCACCCACACCCTCATCCTCATGTTCTTCCTGCAGGAAAAGGGTATAACTACTATCATGATGAATCGAAAAACGCAGTGGGGGCTAATCGGTGTCAAACTGACTGGGACTGTGATGGAGCCAGATTCTGTACGAATGTCGGATGGTGTACAGGGCAGGCTCGACCTAATGCTAAATTTGCTGACTATCATATTGACGAATCGAAAAATCCACTAGGATCTAATAAGTGTAAAGCTGATTGGGATTGTGATGGACTGAGGACCTGTAACACCACTACGAGTTGGTGTCAGGGAAAGGCTCGATAACCTAAGCCCAAGTGTTGGGTAAGGCAGTTGTTTTGTGATTTTCAATACCCTCTGGTTGTCATCCCGAAGTTTAGAAAAGCTTAGCTTAGCTTTTCTTAACCCCGGGACCCAGGGCTCAATAGACCTCTTTCGAAACTGAACCTAATCGTCCCAGGATGACACCGAATGTGCGGCTACGCCCAGTTTCGAAAGAGATCTAATGTTTGCAGTTCTTACAGCTGCACAACTGTCTCATCGACTTGCACATGAGCCAATGGGACCGGTTTTGACGCCTTTGCAGCAATCGCTTCTTTATCTCGTTCTGCCGCGACGCCCTTCAATCGATTTACGATGCTGCCTGTACCCACAGGAATTAAGCGACCAACAATAATGTTTTCCTTAAGTCCTGTTAAGTTATCACGCTTTCCAGTAACAGCTGCTTCTGTAAGAACCCGTGTTGTATCTTGGAATGATGCTGCAGAGAAGAAGGAGCGGGTTTGCAGCGATGCTTTCGTAATTCCCTGCAGAACCGCATGAGCTTGAGCAGGACGAAGGCCTTCTGCAATTGCTTTTTTATTGTCTATTTCAAAGTCTTGCTTATCAACTTGTTCTCCTAACAGATAAGTCGTCTCACCTGGATCAACAATTTCAACCTTTTGCATCATTTGGCGCACAATAACTTCAATATGCTTATCGTTAATTGGCACACCTTGCAAACGGTAGACTTCCTGAATCTCATTAATAAGGTAGCTCGCCAATGCTTCGATACCAAGAATACGCAAGATATCATGGGGAACCATGTTCCCATCCATAATGATATCACCCCGTTTAACCTGTTCACCCTCATGAACCGTGATGTGCTTTCCTTTAGGAATTAAATATTCCATAGGTGATAACGTTTCATCCTCAGGAACGATGATCACGCGACGTTTAGTCTTATGTTCCTTTCCAAACTCGATTCGCCCATCATACTCACTGATAATCGCTGGATCTTTTGGACGACGTCCCTCAAAGAGCTCAGCAACGCGTGGCAAACCTCCCGTGATGTCACGGCTTTTTGTAGATTCCCGAGGAATACGAGCGAGCAAATCTCCCGCTTGAATCTTTGTACCATTCTCTATAAGCAACACGGCATCTACAGCCAAGAAATATCTCGCTTCCGCACCATTGGCAAAAAGAAGTGGGTTGCCTTCTTTATCTCGCAAAACAAGTCGAGGTTTAAGGTCTGCTGCCCTTGCAAACTGTTTCCAATCAGCAACCACCCGTTTCGTCAAGCCCGTGGCTTCATCCAAGGCTTCACGCATAGAAAGACTCTCGACCAAATCCACATAATGAACAACGCCACTCACTTCTGAGATAATGGGGAGAGTATAGGGATCCCAATCCGCAAGCTTATCGCCCAGTTTCACATGAGCACCATCAGTAACGAGCAACCTTGCGCCATAAGGTGGCTTATAAGCCGCACGCTCTTGGTTTAGCTGATCCATGATGCAGATTTCCGAATAACGACTCATAATAATGTTGTCACCCTTACTGTTCTTCACAACACTTCTGTTTTTAATAAAGATTGTTCCTTCAAGGGATGCTTCAATACTTGATTGTTCTACAGCCAGCTGAGCCGCACCACCAATATGGAAAGTACGCATGGTTAGCTGAGTACCGGGTTCACCAATAGATTGAGCAGCAATAACGCCTACGGCTTCACCCATATTAACGGGCGTTCCTCTTGCTAAATCACGACCATAACATTTAGAGCATATTCCATCCTTAGTCTCACAGGTAAGAACCGAACGAATGAGGACTTCATCAACGCTTGTTTTTTCCATAGCCTCTATATGGGCTTCATCAATAAGCGTTCCCGCTGGAATAATGATCTTATTGACGAGAGAATCAACAATATCTACCGCCGCGGTTCGTCCTAAGATACGATCTCCTAAGGGGGTAATGATTTGACCTCCCTCGACCACAGCCCTAAGACTAAGACCTTTTTGAGTCCCACAATCAGTCTCAACAATGATGCAATCTTGCGCAACATCGACAAGACGACGCGTAAGATATCCAGAGTTTGCTGTCTTCAAAGCCGTGTCTGTCAACCCTTTACGAGCACCATGCGCTGAATTGAAATACTCTAAAACATTTAACCCTTCCTTGAAATTTGAAATAATGGGAGTCTCGATAATTTCGCCTGATGTTTTTGCAATCAATCCCCGCATCGCTGCAAGCTGACGCATCTGCGCAGCCGAACCGCGAGCCCGGGAATGAGCCATCATATAGACCGAGTTTACAGGAACCCCTGGTTTAATTTCCGAAATATTCTTCATCATAGCATCAGCAACCTGTTCTGTACACTTGGTCCAGGCATCCGTCACCTTGTTATAACGCTCACCATTTGTAATGAGCCCATCCATATATTGCTGTTGGAATTCACCAATTTTCTCGCGCGTATCCGCAACCAGCTTTTTCTTTTCACCTGGCACGACGAGATCATCTTTACCAAAGGAAATTCCCGATATAGTGGCATAGCGGAACCCAAGTCCCATAAGGCGATCAGAAAAAATAACCGCTTCTTTCTGACCACAATTACGATAAATCATATCGACAAGTTTTGAAATTTCCGTTGAGGTCAACAATTGATTAATGCTTTCAAACTTAACACCTGGATGTTTAGGCATAATTTCCCAAAGCAGCATCCTGCCAGGGGTTGTTTGAGCCCGCAGAGTAACTTTATTGCCATTGTCATCAATTGACTCATATCTTGCTGTAATATGGGCGTGAAGAGACACTGTTTTTTCATGAAGGGCGTACTCAATTTCATAAAGATTACCATAAATGCCACCTTCCCCAAGCTCCCCTTCCCTTTCCATGGTTAGGTAATAAAGCCCAAGAACGATATCCTTTGACGGCGTAATAATGGGCTTACCATTTGCAGGATGGAGGATGTTGTTTGTAGACATCATCAACACACGAGCTTCAAGTTGTGCTTCCAAGGATAAAGGCACATGCACAGCCATCTGATCTCCATCAAAATCCGCGTTATAAGCCGTACAGACGAGCGGATGGAGTTGAATAGCCTTTCCTTCTACTAGCACGGGCTCAAAAGCTTGGATTCCTAAACGGTGTAACGTAGGGGCACGATTAAGAAGAACAGGATGCTCACGAATGACTTCTTCTAAAATATCCCAGACTTCTGGACGCTCTTTTTCTACCATTCGTTTGGCGGCCTTTATCGTATTTGCAAGACCATAATGCTCAAGCCGAGCGTAAATAAAGGGTTTAAAGAGCTCAAGAGCCATTTTCTTTGGCAAACCACATTGATGAAGTTTGAGTTCCGGACCAACAACGATAACGGAACGGCCAGAGTAGTCAACGCGCTTTCCCAAAAGGTTTTGACGGAATCGACCCTGTTTTCCTTTCAACATGTCAGATATAGACTTTAAAGGACGTCGATTCGTGCCGGCAATCACTCGACCTCGGCGACCATTATCAAAAAGAGCATCCACTGATTCTTGGAGCATACGCTTTTCATTACGCACAATGATGTCAGGAGCCCTCAGCTCCATCAGGCGCTTTAATCGGTTGTTTCGATTAATCACCCGCCGATAAAGGTCATTAAGGTCGGACGTCGCAAATCGCCCCCCATCCAAAGGCACTAAGGGACGAATTTCTGGTGGAATAACGGGAATCACTTCCAACACCATCCACTCAGGGCGACTCCCCGACTGAATAAATGCTTCGACAAGCTTTAAGCGCTTAACGTATTTTTTGCGTTTAAGTTCAGATTTCGTCTCAAAAAGATTTGTGCGAATGAGCTCTCGCTCTTGCTCAAGATCAATTGCTTTCAGCATATCGCGGAGAGCTTCGGCACCAATTCCTGCTTCAAATGCATCCATACCATATTCATCTTGAGCCTTATAGAATTCTTCTTCGCTCAAGAGCTGCCCCTTTTTCAAAGGCGTAAGACCAGGTTCAAAAACAATGTAGTTTTCAAAATAAAGAACTTTTTCCAAATCCTTAAGCATAAGATCTAAAAGCAATCCAATCCGGCTTGGAAGAGATTTGGTAAACCAAATATGAGCAACTGGAGACGCAAGCTCAATATGACCCATCCGCTCTCGACGAACTTTCGTTAGAGTCACTTCAACACCACATTTTTCGCAGATAATACCACGATATTTCATGCGCTTGTACTTACCGCATAAGCATTCATAATCCTTAATAGGACCGAAAATGCGAGCACAAAACAAGCCATCTCGTTCAGGTTTAAAGGTTCTATAGTTGATTGTCTCAGGCTTTTTAATTTCTCCAAACGACCACGAGCGTATCCGCTCAGGGCTCGCAATCGAAATGCGAATATCATCAAAATGTTGAGGACCCGTAATCTGCCCAAAGAGATTCATTACATCACGCATGTCGTTCTCCTAATGCTTTTCTATCTACCTGTAAAGGAATTTTCCATGACCTGGATTGCTTCGCTTCGCTCGCAATGAGCTTAAATGCGAATTCAGAACACACCATTTGATCCTTCGACTTCGGCACTTCGTGCCTACGCTCAGGACGAACGGCGTAGGGAAAGCTACTATCTTCCGTTCGTCCTGAGCGTAGGCACGAAGTGCCGAAGTCGAAGGATAAACGGAAGATGGAAGCAAAGATATTCACGTCTTTATTCATTGATGCCCAATTCCACGTTCAGTCCCAAAGAACGCAATTCTTTGACCAAAACGTTAAAGGACTCAGGAATACCAGACTCAAAATTATCGTCTCCACGCACAATGGATTCATAAACCTTTGTTCGGCCCGAAACATCATCGGACTTAACCGTAAGCATTTCTTGGAGAGTATAGGACGCCCCATAAGCTTCCAAAGCCCAGACCTCCATTTCTCCAAATCTTTGTCCACCGAATTGAGCCTTTCCTCCCAGCGGTTGCTGGGTAACAAGACTATAGGGTCCCACAGATCGAGCATGAATTTTATCATCCACCAAATGGTGCAGTTTAAGCATATACATATACCCAACTGTCACCTTCCGATCAAAAGGCTCTCCTGTCCTGCCATCGATTAGCGTCACCTGGCCACTGACATCAAGCTTTGCTTTCTCAAGCTGATGGTTAATATCAGCCTCATGAGCACCATCGAAGACAGCGGTTGCCATAGGAACAGCAACTGTCAAATTGGTTGCAAGTTCTACGACTGCATCATCAGATAAGGCCTTAATATCTTTAACAACTTGATCATCTTCATAAACATAATTAAGGGTTTCTCTCAAATGATTGACATTCTTATGTTCTTCAAGAGCCATTTTGGATAGGGCATCATTAACTTGACGGCCTAATCCTGCAGCCGCCCACCCTAAATGGGTTTCAAGAATTTGACCCACATTCATACGCGAAGGAAGACCTAAAGGATTCAAAATGATATCTACAGGAGTTCCATCCTCCAGATGAGGCATGTCTTCTATAGGAACAATACGAGAAACAACACCTTTGTTTCCATGGCGCCCCGCCATCTTGTCTCCAGATTGGAGTTTACGTTTAACCGCAACGAAAACCTTAACCTGTTTCAGAACACCCGTCGGCAATTCATCGCCACGTTTTAGCTTATCGACTTTATCTTCAAAACGTTCTTGAAGAACGGTCGTGCGCTTATCGTGATTCTGCTTTGCAGATTCAAGCGCTGACATCACTGAATCTTCTTCAATAGTAATTTGACGCCACTGACCTTTAGATAAAGAGTCAAGTACTGTTTTAGTAACAGTTGTGCCCTTCTTTACACCTGCTGGAGCACTCACAATCTTTTGATTGAGCAGCAGATCCTCTAGAGCCGCATAGAAATTTCGATCTAAAATTGACCGTTCTGCATCACGATCTTTCGCAAGTCTTTCAATTTCAGCACGTTCAATGGCTAAAGAACGCTCATCTTTCTCAACGCCTCGGCGAGAGAATACGCGCACCTCTACGACAGTTCCTTGAACTCCAGGAGGAAGTCTTAAAGATGTATCTCGTACATCTGACGCTTTTTCTCCAAAAATAGCCCGCAAAAGTTTCTCTTCAGGTGTTGAGGGAGCTTCTCCTTTTGGTGTCACTTTACCCACCAAGATGTCTCCGGGTTTTACATCGGCGCCAATGTAAACAATCCCAGCCTCATCCAAATGACGCAAGGCTTCGTCACCAACGTTAGGAATATCTCGTGTGATCTCCTCATTACCTAATTTTGTATCACGAGCTGCAAGTTCGAATTCCTCAATATGAATCGATGTAAAAATGTCATTTTTAACAATTCGCTCTGAAATAATAATAGAGTCCTCAAAGTTATACCCATTCCAAGAAACGAATGCGACAAGAGCATTGGATCCAAGGGCAAGTTCACCCATATTCATACAAGGCCCGTCTGCAATAATATCGCCCTTTTCAACTTTATCCCCAACTTTTACAAGAGGCTTTTGGTTGACACAGGTTTTGTCATTAGACCGTTGGAATTTCAAAAGATTATAGATATCCACATTGCTGGTTGTCATCGCACTCACATCTGTAACACGAATAACAATACGAGAAGCGTCAACCTGGTCTACAACTCCCGTTCTCTTTGCGATAACTGCAACTCCTGAGTCACGCGCAACAGGCCCTTCCATTCCGGTCCCAACAAATGGCGCTTCCGAGCGCAAAAGAGGAACGGCCTGACGTTGCATATTCGATCCCATCAACGCACGGTTCGCATCATCGTTTTCGATAAAGGGAATCAATGACGCTGCAACCGATACAATTTGTTTTGGAGACACATCCATGAGATCGATTTCGGCTGCAGGAACCACAACAAAATCACCATTTTGACGGCAGTTAATAAAGTCAGCTACCAAGGAATTATCCTTACCCAACTCAGCGTTCGCCTGAGCAATTGTATGGTTGCTTTCATCCATAGCCGTAAGATAGGTGATCTCTTTTGTTACCTTTCCATCAACAACTTTACGATAGGGGGTTTCGATAAATCCATACTTATTAACGCGAGCATAGGTCGCAAGAGAGTTAATAAGACCAATATTTGGACCTTCTGGCGTCTCAATAGGACAAATGCGCCCATAATGGGTTGGGTGCACATCTCGAACTTCAAAAGTCGCACGATCACGCGTTAGTCCACCTGGGCCCAAGGCTGACAAGCGACGCTTATGATTGATCTCAGAAAGAGGATTGGTTTGATCCATAAATTGAGACAACTGGGAAGTACCGAAAAACTCTCTCACAACCGCTGCGGCAGGCTTTGCATTGATCAAATCATGGGGCATAACTGTATCGATTTCAACAGAGCTCATCCTTTCACGAATAGCGCGCTCCATACGAGAAAGCCCGACACGATATTGATTCTTTAACAATTCACCCACAGACCGCACACGTCTGTTACCCAGGTTATCTATATCATCAACAACGCCTCTTCCGTCTTTCAGATCCAAAAGGACCTTAATAATGGCTAAGACGTCTTCCTTATTAAGAACACGAATCGTATCTGGAGTCTTAAGCCCAAGACGAGAATTCATTTTCACACGCCCAACCGACGACAAGTCATAGCGCTCTGGATCAAAGAAAAGTCCTTGAAAAAGCGCTTCCGCACCCTCAATCGTTGGGGGCTCCCCAGGACGCAATATTCTATAAATATCGACAAGAGCATCCTCACGGGTCAAATTTTTATCTGCCATCAAAGTATTGCGCAAATAGGCTCCCACATTCACATGGTCAATATCCAATGTAGAAATAAGCTGAACGTCTGCATTTGCTATAATTTCAAGAAATGCAGGTGTTATTTCATCTCCCGCTTCAGCATAAATTTCACCTGTATCTTCATTAATTAAGTCAGTCGCAACATAACGACCCACAACTTCATTTTCATAAACTAAAACTTCCTTGAGACCTTCAGTCTGAAGCTTGCGAGCAAAACGCACATTGATTTTAGCCCCTTCAGCCGCAACCACTTTCCCCGTAGCTGCATCAATTAAATCATGGGTTAGTTTTCCAGGTTTTACAAGCTCAGGTCTAAAAGCCGTCTTCCAGTGCTCCCCAGATTTCCAGTACTCAACAACCCCATAAAATGCATTCAAGATTTCTTCACGTAACATACCTTGGGCATCGAGAGGATCAAGCTTTTCTCCCTTCTCTGCTGCAGCTTTACGTTTTTCTTCGGTCTCCGCACTGTCAAGAGCCATAAGAAAAGTCGTGATGAGAAGTTTTCTTTTGCGATCAATCCGAGCAAAAAGGATATCTTTCGCATCAAACTCAAAATCCAGCCATGATCCGCGATAAGGAATCACGCGTGCTGAAAAAAGATACTTTCCAGAGGAATGAGATTTCCCACTATCATGATCAAAGAAAACGCCGGGCGAACGGTGCATTTGAGAAACAATTACCCGCTCAATTCCATTAATAATAAACGTTCCATTGTCAGTCATGAGCGGGATATCGCCCATATAAACTTCTTGTTCTTTAATATCGTGAACGGACTTTGCACCTGTTTCTTCGTCTATGTCCCATACAATTAATCGAAAGGTCACTCTTAAAGGTGCAGCATAAGTCACACCCCGTTGTTTACATTCATCTACATCGTATTTCGGAGCATCAAAATCATAACGATAAAATTCAAGCTGAGATTTCCCAGAAAAATCGCTAACCGGAAAAACGGATTTGAAAACTTCTTGCAATCCCGTTGAAACTCTGTCTTCTGCTGCAACATCCATCTGTAAAAAATTATTATATGATGTTGTTTGTAGCTCAATCAGGTTAGGCAAAGGAGCTATTTCAGGAATTCGTGCAAAGCTTTTCCGAATCCTTTTGCGCTCCGTATAAGTTCTTGCCATTGATGCCTCTTACATAAATCGATAAATTAGGATATGGTTTACACCTTTAACAGGTGCACCGACGAGGAATCTCTTCCTCGTCGGTTTATAAAAATTCATGGGCAGTCCCCACAAACTCGTCTATTTTAACTCTACTTTTGCGCCGGCATCTGCAAGTTTTTTCTTAATTTCTTCAGCTTCTGACTTTGAAACACCTTCCTTCACAGTCTTAGGCGCCCCCTCAACAAGATCCTTGGCTTCTTTCAAACCAAGCCCCGTGATAGCACGAACTTCTTTAATGACTTCAATTTTTTTGTCACCGGCAGAGGCTAAGATCACTTCAAACTCTGTTTGTTCTTCAGTTGATGCAGCTTCTGCACTCATTCCTGCAACGGCAGCAACAGCCACAGGAGCAGCTGCGCTTACGCCCCACTTCTCCTCCAGCATTTTAGAAAGCTCTGCAGCTTCGATAACAGTTAATCCAGACAATTGTTCTACAATTTTTTCAAGTTGGGCAGCCATATTTAATTACTCCTTTGTTAGGTATAGGGTCGTTCAAACTTTATTTCCATAAGCGGAAAACACCCGGGCCAATTGGCCTGCAGGTGCCTGCAACACTCCAACCACACGCGCAGCTGGGGTTGAAAGAGTACCAATAATCTTTGCCCTCAACTGATCTAAGGACGGAAGCTTTGATAGGGTTTCAATGTCTTTAGCACTTAAAAGCCTACCATCCAACGTCCCTCCAACAACTTTGAATTTGTCGTTAGTGTTGGCAAAGTTTATCGTTACTTTTGCAGCCGCAACAGGATCTTTTGAATAAGCCAATGCTGTCGGTCCAGAAAGAAAGCTTGTCATAGGCTCATTCTCTGTACCTGCAATAGCCAAGCGTGCCAATGTATTTTTGGCAACCTTGTACTGTGCACCCGCTTCGCGCATTTGACGCCTTAAGTCAGAAACTTGCGCCACCGTCAGCCCAGTTTGTTGGGCAACGATGACCAAGGTTGACTTTGCAAGGTCTTGACGCAAAGACGAGACCAGCTGTTCTTTTCCGCTACGGTCCACGATACGTCTCCATCTGTTAACCCTCGGAATACCCAAGGGTTAGGTTACACTCAAAAACCAGCTTTCACTGGATTGACCCGTCCGCGAAAATCGTCATTTTGAGGCTACCGCACTCTCATTTCGACTCTCCCGTCTATGTAGGGGCTTTCGCCTTAAATCTGTACTCTTCGCCTTTCAAGTTCAGGGCTGGCCACTCGGGCACTCACCCAACCCCTTGAAATCCTTTGAGTATAGGATCCCCACAGTCTTGGACAGGTTGGAGGAAAGGTTATTTCCTCCTTACCACTTTCGCGGTAATTCTATACACCCCTCACCCGCCCTTCCCCGCCTTCGCGAGGACGCGACCTCTTCCACAAGGGGAGAGGTAATTCTTTACTTCACAACCTACCCATACCCCATAAAAGGGTTGGGTAACTGTGAAGGACATCCCCTCCCCTTCCCCCCTTGTGTGGGAGATGTCACTGCACAGCAGTGGGATGAGGGGTCCTTACCCTACGACATAAACTCCGCTAGTTCAATCCTTACGGATGGCCCCATTGTCGACGAAAGAGAAATATTTTTCACATAAGCCCCTTTTACGCCAGTAGGTTTAACTTTCATAATCGCATCTATGAAAGAACGCAAGTTTTTCTCAATATTTTCTTCAGAAAAACTGGCCTTTCCAATTCCAGCGTGAATAATCCCTGCTTTTTCAGCACGATATTCCACCTGACCACCTTTTGCCGCCTTTACAGCCTCAGCCACATCCATAGTAACCGTCCCCAGCTTTGGGTTAGGCATAAGCCCTCGCGGTCCTAGTACGCGAGCGAGCTTTCCTAAAAGGCCCATCATATCAGGTGTTGCAATGCAACGATCAAAGTTAATCTCGCCCCCTTGAATTTTTTCAGCCAAGTCCTCATCACCCACAATATCTGCGCCAGCGCTCCGCGCCTCTTCCGCCTTAGGTCCCTTAGCAAAAACAGCTACCCGAAGAGTTTTACCTGTTCCAGCAGGCAACTGGGTAACGCCACGTATATTTTGGTCTGCCTTTCGCGGATCAACATTTAAATTCATGGATACTTCAATCGTTTCATCAAATTTTGCTGTTGCCCGATTCTTTACGATACGAATAGCTTCTTTTACACCATAGCTAGACAAAGAATCAAGCCCTTCATAAGCCTTACGAATACGTTTTCCTGCCATGCTCCTACTCCACTACCTCAATGCCCATCGATCGGGCAGACCCTATTATCATCTGGGATGCCCCCTCAATGTCATTTGCATTCAAATCTTGCATCTTAGATTTTGCAATGTCACGCACTTGTGCCATTGTTACTTTTCCCACCGTTCCTGCTCCAGGAGTTGTCGATCCTTTTGCAAGACCAGCAGCCTTTTTTAAGAAGTAACTCACGGGAGGGGTTTTCGTTATAAAGCTAAACGTCCTATCCCCATAGGCCGTAATAACGACTGGGATGGGTATCCCTGGCTCCATACTCTGGGTTTGCGCATTAAATGCCTTACAGAATTCCATAATATTAAGACCTCGCTGTCCAAGCGCAGGCCCAACAGGTGGTGAGGGGTTCGCTTTTCCTGCAGGAATCTGCAGTTTAATGTATCCTTCAATTTTTTTTGCCATTGTTACTCCTCTTTCCTTTGAGTTTGCGGTCCGGCGATGGCACGCCTCCCGCGTTAGCCCTTATACAGGGTTAAATTTTTTCAACTTGAACAAAGTCTAAATCAATAGGCGTTGATCTCCCAAAGATAGAAACAGCCACTTTAACACGTTGTTTTTCTTCGTCCACTTCTTCCACAAGTCCATTAAAAGATGTAAATGGCCCTTCAGCCACACGAACTTGCTCGCCGATTTCAAACGTAATTGTTGATTTTGGTTTCTGAATACCTTCGGCCACTTGTACCAAAATACGATCAACCTCAACTTGACTCACAGGGCTTGGTTTCCCCCTACCCCCTAAAAACCCAGAAACCTTTGGTGTATGTCGAACCAAATGCCAAAGCTCGTCAGTTAATTGCATTTTAATCAGAACATATCCAGGAAAAAATTGGCGTTCAGAGGTAATTTTTGCGCCCTTTTTGACTTCAACGACTTCTTCTGTAGGCACAAAAATCGTTTCAATCTGCTGGGCTAAGCCTTTTTTTGCGGCCTGTTCCTGAATATACTCGGCAACTTTTTTTTCATATCCTGAATAAACGTTGACAACGTACCAATGAAAACTTTGTGGCTCCATTTGCATTATACTCCCATTCCTAAAATGAAAGATACTCCCCAAGAGAGGAGACGATCCACAACTAAAAAGAATACGGCACAGATAAACACCATAAGAAACACCATAATTGATGTTATGATCGTTTCTTTACGTGATGGCCACGTAACCTTTGATACTTCTTGGCGCACTTGGCGCATAAATTCAAGGGGCGATGTCTTTGCCATTAGTCCTTTTCCGAGTTTAATTCCACCCCTCATAACAGAGTTTAATAAAGATTACAAGTCTAGTATTGCAAAGCCTGAGAGGTGTTCAGGGCTATAGCCCTGGAGAGGTGTTGGAAATCAAAAAAACCACACTTTTAATCACGCCCTATACAGAAATGTGACCCTTACTGATTTTTATAAATAGGATATTCCTCTAAAAAGTCTGCATGACGTTTCCCTCTTGTCGCATAAATAAGGGTTTTGAACTGCTCTGCAACGTTCTGCATCGTTTCAATATCTGATTTGATTTCTTTGGTCTTTTCTTTACAAAGGCCCTTAAGCTTTTTAAAATTTTCTTTCTTTTCCACAAATTCTTGACTCTTTTTCAGAAATTCGCGCTGATATTCTGCTTTACCTTTCATGTCTTCCAAAACAAGCTGCTGTCCCATTAAGGCTGCCTGTTCAGCCTTTGGGGCTTTTTTGTAGAGTTTCGCAAGTTTGGTTAACTTCTTGTTAATCTCTGGAATGTCTTGCTCTAAACACGTCACAATCTTATTGGCAAAAACGACGTTTTCCTCCATAAAACTTATATATTCTGAAGTACCAATCTTATGAAAAGCAATTAAAGGGTTTTTCTTATCCGCTTCTAAACAGCCTTTAAGCGCTGCGCTCATCAGCGAAGGACAAAGCATACAACCAAATCCTGCTTTTTCAAAGAACTCTATATTGACAATACAATGACTTATTCTGCTGGCTATCTTTTCATAGGTTTTAGAAAGCCCAGGAATAGAGAGTGGATTCTTGTCGTTCAACGCGGGCATGGCCTTAAGATCGTATTTATTCTGTAAATAATGGAGTCCTGATTGAGGCGCTTCTCCCTCTTTCAAGGATTTCCCCGTCAAAAGAGTCGTTATCGTTTCCTTAATTTTTTCATCTGTCATTTCCGAAGGAACAGGAGGGATGCAAAGCTGAGTTTTAAGGGTGCTATCAGGCAGTTTTGACTGAGTCCACCAATACACACTATGTCCAACGTGGGCATTAACCCCTTCCCCATTGTAATACAGGGTGCCCACAGCTTTTTGAGCAGGGGCACCCCCCTGCTGTGCAGCTTTCATAGTCCACTCAAAGGCAAGCTTCAGATCTTTCTCAATCCCTTCCCCCACATAATACATGGCGCCCACACTGTCTTGAGCAGCGGCATGCCCTTGCTGTGCAGCTTTCATAAACCACTCAAAGGCAAAATTCAGATTTTTCTCAACCCCTTCCCCCACATAATACATGGCGCCCACATTGTGTTGATCAACGACATACCCTTGCTGTGCAGCTTTCATAGTCCACTCAAAGGCACGCTTCAGATCTTTCTCAACCCCTTCCCCCTTGTAATACAGGTTGCCCAGCTGGTTTTGAGCGGTGGCATCCCCTTGCTGTGCAGCTTTCATAAACCACTCAAAGGCAAGATTCAGATTTTTCTCAACCCCTTCCCCCATATAATACCTGGCGCCCACACTGTCTTGAGCAGCGGCATGCCCTTGCTGTGCAGCTTTCATAAACCACTCAAAGGCAAGCTTCAGATCTTTCTTAACCCCTGCCCCCTTGTAATACACGATGCCCACATTGTTTTGAGCGACGGCATGCCCTTGCTGTGCAGCTTTCATATACCACTCAAAGGCAAGCTTCAGATTTTTCTCAACCCCTTCCCCCATGTAATACAGGTTGCCCACATTGTTTTGAGCGGCGGCATCCCCTTGCTCTGCAGCTTTCATAAACCACTCAAGGGCAAGATTCAGATCTTTCTCAATCCCTGCCCCATTGTGATACATGAAGCCCACATTGTTTTGAGCAGCCGGTATATTTTTGTGGGCCCTTTCTTTAATGTTTTCCAATAAATGAGGAAATTTTTCTGTAATCTGAGAGAAAAAGAGTTTGAGCACGGTATAAGCATACTTATCATCCCTATAACATCGTTCTTCTATTTTATCCCATAAATAAAATTCGTCCTTGTATTTGTCTGGAAAGATAATGGCGCCGCTATAGAATCGATCAACTAGCTCATCTTGAGCCTTTAGATTTCCTGCTTTTGCTTTTTCAAATAAGTTGTTTACCCCTTCTGGAGCTAAGACCTTATTGTCTTCAACAACACTGGCACGAGAGGAACTGGAATCGCTATCCATCGCCAGCACGCCTGAACCTCCTAATTGAGTGGCCAAAACCACAAGAGACACAAAGCCGATGTTCTTGTTTTTAAGAAAAAAATAATTCATACCTTACACCATATATACATAATAAACAAAAATTACTTTACAAAGATATATTATTAAAAAATAAAAAGTCAAGTAAAAATTTGTACTGTCATGAGCACATCTGGGAGCTTGGATACGAGTAGAGGCCAAAGAACGCTTCCCCTTCAACCATTAACGAAAAACTATCTACTTATTAACGAAAAATTATCTACTTTCTTTGTACAATGATAGTTGTATAGGGTAGTTGTATAGTATGGATGTTGTTATGAGAAAAAGGTGTTGTGATGAGAAAAAATTTAAGTAAGGGGCGTGTTTATGCCCTTGGTGTTTTAGCTGTCCTCTTGACCTCTTCCACGGGGGTTTTTGCACAAATTCCACCCATCGCTTTTAAAGGATTCTCGAAAAGCTTGAGAGCGAATAAGAAACAGTATGATCCTGTTATTGGAGCGGCGGCCTTTGAGGGCGGGCTTATGTACGACTTACGCTTTTTAGGTAGCTCTGGTCCTTTAAAAGAATTAATGAAAATCCTCTTTCCCTCGCCCTCAGGGCAATTAACAACCGAAAGAGCTATCAACATAAACTTTGGAAAAAATGCCACCCCTAAAACCGTTGCCTTGCTGCAGAACTTTGTCCATTCCTTGAGGGAAGGTCAGGTTGTAGAGGAGAAGCAGTTCATAAAAAAACTGCTTGAAAGTTTTAAGGAATTCAAGAGTACGGCAGAAGTTCCTGAAAAAGTGGTTGAGGCTATTCAGGGCCTTAAAAATCTTAAAGACACAACGATCGGTCCCATTATTAATAAGCAAATATCTAAACCCGCTTGGACAGCCCTTAATAAAGAAATTACAAGTATTACAAAAAAAACAGCTTTAGAAGATGAAAAAAAACAAGAAATAATTTCAAAAATACAAGAATATTTAAGAAAGAAAGAAGAAGATGAGATTAGGGCAAAGAAGCCAGCTTTTGAGAAAGAAACAGCTGAGAAAACACTCGCTCCTCTTCTGAGCTCTATTAAAGACTCCATTACAAGTGAGGCAGATTCTCTTTATTTACCCCACACGACAGAGCAGCTCATTTCCACTTTTTTTTCGGCTCACTTTAATACACAAGGCGATATTCGGGAGTTCATGGAAAACCTTGATGATCGTATTGTAGACAAAACATTGCTTCCCAAAGAAGATGATTATTTAAAACAAGAAGACCTACCTGGTATTGCTGCAAAATCAACGCCTTATGAATTGGATGAAGCATATGATTTAGCTGAGGCGAGTCTTTGGACAGCTCTTACGCCTTATAAGGATGGAGCAGAGTTAGTCAGCAATGGGAATACTTATCGTTATGATAGAAAGCAGAATAAGCTGAGAACAACAGACGAGCCCTTTGCGGATTGCGCCGAAAAGGGTGCCGCCCATATCATGATTTTGTCACTTTATAACAATGTCGCCAGACAATATGATCTTGAGCCTTTAAAGAAAACCATAAAACCGGACAATCGTTATTATAAAAACTTTGAAGATTTTTTTACAAAATATGGCCCTGCTTTTGCGAATGCAGGCGATATTCAAACGCGTTCTGATTGGAATAAGGCATTGGGGGATTTAAACGCTTTTGATGATACCCTTCATATTGAGTACATGAAGGGCTCAAATGAATTGAATGCAGGTTTCATTAACTTTGTGAAGGTGTTTCAAAAAATCTTTGAGCTAACGCTTGACACTTTGCCCACAACCAACCTCCAGGACAAGAAAGTCTGGCTTGAAAAATCTTTAAGCACCCTCTTTACGACCGTTAATCCCCATAAAATCTACCAATTTAACCTTGCCGATGTGACAGAAAAGGATAAGGATCTCTCAGGAACCATTGGCATTATAGTTGGCGATGCAAAAACGAAAGAAGCCCTATTTTCTTTTGATTTTCGATCTATCCCCAATGTTCATAGCGATATTAAGAATTTGAAGACGCTCAAAAAAATTGGAGGGCGAGACTACAATACTGATCTTAAAACCCATTTAACAACGCTTCAGCCAGGCACGACAGAAGAAGCACTGTGGTTAGCAGCCCCTGCGGAGGTGCGGGATAGCAAGGTGACTTATCCTTTGTACAAGCTTTTTAATACGTCTCTTGCAGATA
>Ga0207096_1056_pt1 | contig 19503 bp, 17 predicted proteins | sample Alteio_BWMinHeat_86_FD_153547 | JGI IMG/M metagenome (GOLD analysis project Ga0207096, IMG submission 153547) | Enriched cells from forest soil in Barre Woods Harvard Forest LTER site, Petersham, Massachusetts, United States -... | ecosystem: Environmental > Terrestrial > Soil > Temperate forest >...
AAGATCCCTGAAGTGCCAGCTCTTTTAAAAGCGATAAGGCTTTCCATTAAAGCTTTGTCATAATCAATCCAACCATTTTCAGCGGCGGCTTTAAGCATGCTATATTCTCCACTAATTTGGTAAGCAAAGAGCGGAATAGGGAATTCTTCCTTTATGCGATAAATAATATCTAAATAAGGAAGCCCCGGCTTGACCATGACCATATCCGCCCCTTCAAGAATGTCTTGTGCGACCTCTCTAAGGGCTTCTCGTGCATTAGCAGGATCCATTTGATAGGTTTTTTTATCGGCCTTCCCCAATGAAAAGAGTGATCCCACTGCATCACGGAAAGGCCCATAAAACGCAGATGCATATTTTGCCGAGTAAGCTAAAATACGAACGTTTTGATACCCCTCGCTATCAAGAGCCTTACGAATAGCGCCAATGCGTCCATCCATCATATCGGAAGGCGCTATAATATCAACACCTGCGTGTGCGAGGGCAAGAGACATCTTTACTAAAGCCTTCAAGCTATCATCATTATGGACTTCCCCATTACGCAAAACACCGTCATGGCCGTGAGAAGTATAGGGATCAAGAGCGACGTCTACGATGACACCCAAATGGGGAAAGGTCCTCTTTAAGAGACGTACAGCTTGGCAAGTAAGGTTGTTAGGGTTCCAGGCCTCTCGCCCTGCTTCGCACTTAAGGGCTGGGTCCGTGCAGGGAAATAAAGCAACTGCCCTTATCCCCAAATTCTGGGCCCGTTGGCATACATCCGTCAATTCAGCTAAGGTATGACGAAAAACACCCGGCATTGCATCAATTGTCCGATGAAGGTGCTCTTCGCGAATAAAAATGGGCAAAATAAGATCTTTCACGGAGAAGTGGGTCTCAGCCACCAAATCCCGGCACCACGCATCTTGCCGGTTCCGCCGCAAACGACAGTGGGGAAATTCAGCTGTTAAGGTTTTCATAGGGCCCTCTTGTATAATTTATGGTTAAGTTGGCCATAGATTATAGACGCTTTTTGCAAATTTAAAGGTTTTTTTGTGGGTTTGGATTTTTTTTTCTCTTGAAAAGTGAAATTATATATCTACAAACCCATTGACCCTTCGACTTCGGCACTACGTGCCTACGCTCAGGAGGAACGGGTTTGTGATTTTCTCACTCCGTTCGTCTTGAGAAGGATGAATTCACGACAACAGATTCTTACATGACCAATTCGTAAATTTGCCTCAATTCCTTCTTTGTGAGACAATAGCGTATCAATCAAAGGGAGAAAAATCTGAATGTACATACGCAAAAGGCACCGAGGAAGACCACGTCAAAATCGTTCAACGATAGACAGGGGAACACAGGAACTTCAATATAAGAGGCATATGATTTTACAGGAGAATTCCGTACAGGATTTAGCTTTGGCCGAGTCTCTGTTAGGTATTTTGTATGCTCGCCAACTTATCTCACAACCTCTTTATGAAGCAGGACGTTTTTTTGGGGAGCTAGGCTATCGCTATGAAGCGTGTTTAGGTCACAAATTTCGACACAATGCAAGTATTATGACCCGCCAGAAAGTGGACACACAAGGCTATGCTGCACCGCAGGAATCGGATCAACAAGATGAGAAACGGACCAAAGCATGGCGTAATGCTCTTAAGGCTTTAAAAGAAGCAGGGGAGGGACCCTATAAAATTGTTTTAGAAGTCGTGTTCTATGATCAAGATCTTTATACAATTCCCTTACCCCGCTTTATGGATACGGCTGTTCAGCCTTTACGAAAAGGGCTCGAATCTCTGGTCGTTTATTTTAAAGAAGGGCTTCGAGTTGAGCGAGGCAAGCGTTACGATCGGGGGCTAAATCCTGGGCAATCCACCAGGTTTCAACCTCCCTTAAAAGACTTCCGATCTTGTTCCCCTCCTTAATGCCAAGGGAGAGAACATCATCTCCAGTCAGAGGGAAGGGAGGAATACTCCATGAATCAAAATGGTTATGAAGAGCCGTAAGGAAGCGGGCACCCGTCTCTAAAGATAGCTCCCCCACGGATACACGACGAGCGGTTTGTAGCAAGGCAAGATCAAAAACTTCTTCTTTGCCCCAACGGTAAGATTGGTGTTTAAAAGATTCATTCGTCACAAGGCCATGATTTTTTATTAAAAAGCCTAAGAAGGATTCCTGCTTTTTAGAAAGCCTAAGGCGAGCTTTGATTTCTTGAAGTGCTGGATGGAAAGCAGCTAATCGGACAAAAGTAGCAGGGAGGTAGGTACAAGCTTGTTCAAGCTTAACAAGGGCTTTTAATTCATCCCATGTTCCAGGATGAAGAATGTAGCTCAAAACGCCTGTTTCGTTCATAGCGTCAAGGCTATAAAGAGGGGAAGGGAGTTGGAGCAGTTTTAGAAATTCATCCGTCACTCGTTCCCGTGCGAGATGGGGTAAATGAGAGGCATAAAGCTTGCATGCTTTCAGGCCTTCTTGATCATAAGGCTCATGGCCAAAACGCGCGGAGAATCGGAAAAAGCGCAAAATACGCAAATAATCTTCTTTAATACGCTGAGCCGGACTTCCAATAAAGCGCACACGGTTGTTTTTAAGGTCTTCTATGCCACCCACGGGATCAAACAGCTGACCATTTTTATCTGAATAAATAGCATTCATTGTAAAATCGCGCCTTAAGGCATCTTGAACCCAATCATCTGTAAAGGCTACATGGGCTCGTCTGCCAAACGTTTGGACATCCACTCTTAAAGTTGTAATTTGGTAGGGCCTTTTGTCTATAACGGCTGTTACGGTTCCATGGTCAATCCCTGTAGGGATAGCTTTTATATGATTTTTTTTTAAAAGCCTCATGACCCATTCAGGGGCTTGATCAACGGCTAGGTCAATGTCACTAACAGGAAGCCCTAGAAGCCCATCTCGAACGGATCCTCCCACCAAACGCAGGGTCGCTCCTTCTTTATCAAAAAGAGAAAAGAGTTGTTGTAGGGGTGGAAGCGTCAGCCAAGGAATTACGAGAGAGGTCATCTCAACATAACCACTGCCAAAGGGCAATCGTAACGGCGACAGCCAGAAGACTATCAAGGCGGTCTAAAAGTCCCCCGTGGCCAGGAATTAAAAAGCTGGAGTCTTTGACCCCACTCAATCTCTTGATTTTTGATTCCAAGAGATCCCCTATTTGAGCCATTAAAATCAAAAAAATAATTTCCCAAACATTAAAAACATTGGGTAGTAACCAAAAGGAGGCGATATAAGCAACGACCGTTCCTCCAAAGATCCCCATAAAAAACCCAGCCCAGGTTTTATAAGGGCTGATGGAAGGGGCAAGTTTTGGGCCCTTCAGTAGTCGCCCTCCCACATAGGAAGCAGTGTCCGTACTCCATACAAGAAACAAAAGCCAGTACAATAATTTCCACCCTTCTGGTTGGAAAAGAAGATGGAGGAGCCACAACGTGGCCACAATCATATAAGCTGTTCCTAAAACGACGATGAGCAATTTGGACCAAGGGGGTAAGAAAATTTTTAGACATAAAATGGTCCACTCAATGAAAAGTCCTGCGCTTATTATCCCTCCTAAAACCAGGGAATAGGGGGGGCCAATATAAATTATTCCCAGTGCAAGAGGAATAAGGATGACCGCAGATAAAATCCGAGGCAAAAGAGTTGCTGATTTTCTAAATTTAGGCCGCTGTGCCAAAGCGACGCTCACGATTTTGGTAGGTCATAAGAGTTTCCATAAAATCTTTTGACGTAAAATCAGGCCAAAATTTATCAACAAAGATAAGTTCGGTATAAGCAACCTGCCAGAGCAAATAATTGCTAATGCGTTGCTCTCCGCTTGTACGAATCAAAAGATCAGGATCCGGGACTCCCGCGGTATAAAGATGGTCTTCAAAAATTTGTTCTGTAATTTTATCAGGATCTAGTCTTCGATCTCGTATTTTTTGTCCAATTTTTTGCAGTGCGTGAAGTATTTCAGCACGGCTTCCGTAACTTATAGCCATTTGCAGTGTAATTGTTTTGTTTTTTTTTGTTAATTCTTCTACTTCTTCGATAAGATTTAAGATTGTATTAGGAAGTAATTCTCTTTCGCCAATAACTTTTAATTTTACGCCTTCTTTATGAAATTCCTCTGCTTCTGATTCAATATAATGTTTTAAGAGAGTCATTAAACCGGACACTTCGTTTGGATCGCGTCTCCAGTTTTCAGAGGAAAAAGCATAAAGAGTAAGATAGGAAATGCCAACACGACACGCTGTCGTTACGATTTCTCGCGCAACTTCACTGCCCTTCTTATGTCCTTCAAGACGAGACAGAGATTGTTGTCGCGCCCAACGACCATTTCCATCCATAATGATGGCGACATGCTGGGGGACTTTGAGAAGAGGGTCAGTTGTCATCAATTTTCTACCTTAAACGCTCATAATTTCTTTTTCTTTTTGTGATAAGGACTCATCTACTTTTTTAATAAATTCATCGGTCGTTTTTTGAATATCATCAGCAAGGCGGTGAGAATCATCTTCAGAAAGCCCCCCATTCTTTTCCATGGATTTTATTTGGTCCATTCCATCTCTACGGATGTTACGAATGGCGATGCGACCTTGTTCCGCATATTTTCCTGCAACTTTGACGAGCTCTTTACGACGTTCTTCACTGAGTTCAGGAAGGGGCACACGAATAACAGCCCCTGCAGAGGATGGATTAAGCCCAAGGCCTGCATCTCGAATGGCTTTTTCCACAGCTGAAGCTAAAGATTCATCCCATACTTGAACGGTTATCAACCGGGGTTCGGGAATGTTGATATTACCGACCTGATTAATATGCATACGACTGCCATAAGCATCCACTACAACTGATTCTAATAGAGTTGGGGAGGCTCTGCCTGTTCTTAGACCTGAAAAATCTTTATGCACAACATCGAATGCTGTTAGCATTTTTTTTCTTAATTCTGAGAGAATTTCCTTAGTCACATCCACCTCTTATGCGTTGATTTTTTCACTATACTCATTTAGGATGATAATAGGAATATTTTTTTATTTTTATGTGTTCTCCTCATGAACTTAAATTCTAGAGCACACCGCTCGATCCTTCGACTTCGGTCCCTTCGACAAGCTCAGGAGCCTACGCTCAGGACGAACGGAAGATGAAGGCGCACCTCAAACATCCACATGATGGCGCTTTGCAAAGGCCAATAGAGCCGGTCTGATAGAAGGGGAATAGGTTTCTAAGGCCTCGAGCACAAAAGCTTCCGCTTTCTTTAAGGGGAGGCTCACGATCATTTTTTTCACTATACCGGCAGATGGTCCTGAAATTGAGAGGGATCGATAACCAATCGCCAAAAGAGCGAGGGCTTCAATAGGCTTACTCGCCATTTCCCCACATACACTGAGGGGAACATGGGCTGCCTCGCAGGTGAGGCGTATTTTATAGAGATACCTCAAAAAAGAAGTTGAGAGCACATCATAACGATTTGATACCGATGGATTTGTTCGATCACAGGCATAAAAAAACTGGAAAAGGTCATTTGTTCCCAAAGAAATAAAATCGACTTCACTCAGAAGAGTATCGAGCTGATCCACGATTGAGGGAACCTCTATCATCACCCCATAAGAGAGAGAAGAGGGAAGGGGGGTTTGGGTTTGTTGAGCGCGTGCCCATTCCTGTTCTACATGATGCCGTGCATGACGATACTCTGTGATATCTGAAATCATAGGAAAGAGCAGTCGTAATGCTCTGTCTGCGTTAGCTCGTATAAGAGCACGTACTTGTTGACGCAAAATAGCGGGTTTGTCCAGAGCAACCCGAATGGCTCTCCATCCCAACACTGGATTTTCATCCTGAATACGCCACATGTAAGGGACGACCTTATCCCCCCCAATATCCAATGTGCGGAAAGTTATGGGGTGGTCTTTTGCTTGTTCAATGACATCTTTATAAAATTCTGTTTGAACATTCACATCGGGGAAGCTAGAGCGTATCATAAAGGGAATCTCGGTGCGATAAAGCCCTACACCTTCAAACGGAACATCTTCCATGTGGTGCAAATCAATAGGAAGACCCGCATTTAATGTTAATGAGATAGGAATGGATTCCAAGGTTTGACAAGGTTTATGACGCAATTCTTGACTCAGGACCTGATGCTTTTTTAAATGGGTAATGTTTTTGCGGGCTTGTTGAAAAGCATTGCTATCAGGGTTTACACAAACTGTTCCTTGCTCTCCATCCACAATGAGCTTATCACCCGACTCTACATGGGTTAACAGCAAAGGAACGCGACCTACAACGGGAATATCAAGAGCACGAGCAATGATAGCGACGTGTGCCGTATGGACCCCTTCTTCTAAAACAAGCCCCTTAATTAACCGACGATCATAATCTAAGAGTTCAGCGGGTCCTAAATTATGGGCTACCAGAATTGTGGCCTCAGGAAGATCTTCTAAAACAGACTCTTGACCTGATAAATGTTTTAAAAGACGGTTTGCAAGATCCTCAAAATCTGAAAGCCGAGCTTTTAAAAACTGATCACCCATCTGGGCAAATCGCTCACGGGTATGACGACGAACCCTTTGAACAGCGGCTTCTGCAGCGAATCCTTTCTGAATGTATTCCTGTATCTTCCGAATCCAGCCTCTATCAGATGCAATCATGCGATAAGACGCGAGAATCTCTTGTGTTTCTTTCTCTTGACTTGGTGTTGATGCAACCAATCGGTCAATGGAGTCTGTCATATTTCGAATGGCGGTTTTGAAGCGTAGACTTTCATCTTTTGTACTTAGGGAAAAATCTGTTTCTTTCCATGAATAAGGTTGATGCACAACAGCTGTGCCTGTCGAAAGCCCAGAATTGAATGACACTCCTTGCAGCATTTGCATGCCGGAAATTGTGCCCTGTTCCCTATCAAGGGTTGGAAAACGCTCTAACTCTGTCAGCTGAGCAAAAAAATTTCCAACCTCAAGTAATGCCTTTTCACGCCATTCTTCAAAGGGTTTTGAAGGAGGGTTTTGAAGACTCAGCACACCCAACACGCCTTTGGGAGAGATAAGGGGCACACCAAGAAGGGCCAAGTTTACATGATCTGCAATACCTGGTCTGTAAAGAAAATTGGGGTGGCGAGAAATATTATCACAAACCACACTTTTACCAATTGCAGCAATAAAGCCAACCACGCCTTCTCCAACGCGAAAACTAACTTTTCTATGACCGAGTAGGGCGGAATCATACATCGCGTAGACTTCCAAGTACCGATCGGGAGTCAGCAGATAAAGGATTGCCGTTTCAGCCCCCATATCTTGAGAAATGGTTTTAAGGGCTAGATTCAGACGCGTGGGGAGGGTTTGAGATTTTGTCATAATCTCGCTGATCCTTCGCAAAAGGTTATGCAAAGGAAATTCAGAGTGAATAGGGGCCGTGCTCAGCATAAATTAGAACCTGATGTCATGAATAAATTCATCCTTCGACTTCGGTGCTCCGCGCCTACGCTTCCTTCGACTTCGGTCCCTTCGGGACCTACGCTCAGGATGAACGGTGTTATTGCCTCATTCCATGCTTTCATAACGACAGCCTCTTATCATCACTTTGTTCAATAAAGAAGCGAGAAAACAACGCCTGCTTGGCTTGTGTAAGAAGCTCTTCTATCACTTCTTGTGTTGATTGCTCTTTGCTAACCAACCCTACGCTTTGACCAGCCATAATTGATCCGTTTTCAATATCTCCCTCAATAATGGCACGTCTAAGAGAACCTGCCCAGAAGTGCTCAATATTCAGTTGTGCTTCTTTAAGATCCATTTCTTGACGATCAACTTTTCCAATAAGCTCTTTTTGATAATTGATAAACTCTTTAGTCGCTTTATTTAAAAGGGATCTAACGGGAATTACAGGGAAACGGACATCCAATTGGGGTGAAATAATAGCATCACGCGCCTGAGCTCTAATAAAAGCTTTTTTTAACCTAGGGTGGGCTATGGATTCTGTGGTGCAAACAAAACGTGTTCCTAACTGGCACCCTGCCGCTCCCATTTCTAGGTAAGAGATGATGGCTTCCCCTCGACCAATGCCGCCAGCTACGAAAACAGGCACTTCTTTGATATGCGGAAGAATTTCCTGAACTAAAACGCTTGTGGAAACAGGGCCAATGTGTCCTCCTGCTTCCATACCCTCTATGATAAGGGCATCGACACCCAATTTTATAAGTTTTTTGGCCAACACAAGGGCTGGAGAAAAACAGATGACCTTAATATCATTTTCTTTGAGTTTTGCAATGGCTTGAGCAGGGGGCAAACCACCCGCAAGCACGACGTGGGTGACATTTTCTTGCGCACAAGCGTCAATGAGCTCCAGCAAGTTAGGATGAAGAGTAATAAGGTTCACACCAAAGGGGTAGGAGGTGAGGGCTTGGGTTTTTTGAATTTCGGTTCGCAAAAGCTCAGGAGACATAGCACCTGAGGCTATAATGCCAAAACCACCCGCATTAGAGATAGCCGAGACCAGATTTCGCTCAGAAACCCAAGTCATGGCACCTCCTAAAATTGCATGACGGACACCCAAAAAATCTTTTCCCGTCGTCCACAACTCATCTAATAGTTTTTCGGCCGATTTCATTAACTTTCCTCTATACCCAATAATTTTGATCCGGACATATTGATCACTGCAGCCCATGTCCTATCACAGATGCTTGTACTACACCAGAAGCTCTTAACAAATCGTAAAGCAAAAGTAGCTTTTCATTCTTTCAAACTGCAATAGGCGTTCTATAGCTTGTTTTAGATGTAACAGCAAGGTATAGAGAAAGGTATGAAAATCCATAAATATGATATAGATGAACTGAATCATTTCAAAGCCCTCAGTCCTCACTGGTGGGAGCCCCAGGGTCCGTTTGAGCAATTACACGCTATCACTCCCCTTCGTATGGCGTATTTAAAGGAAAAAATAGGTATTCAGTTTAGACATGTTGAAACTGCCCTTCATCCTTTCCAAGGGCTCAGGGTTTTAGACGTGGGATGTGGAGGGGGGATTTTATCTGAACCCCTCGCACGTCTGGGTGCGGATGTGACAGGTATAGATCTGCTACAAGAAAATATTGACATCGCACAAGCCCATGCAGAAGGGATGGGCTTGTCCATCACTTATCTATCTTCTGGGGTTGAGGATTTATCGCCTAATATGCCCCTTTTTGACGTGGTTGTGGCTTCGGAAATCATCGAGCACGTTACAGACCAGCAAGACTTTTTGAGGGCCTGTGTAGCGCGCCTAAAACCCGGTGGAGGCATGATGGTTACAACCTTTAACAAAACCCTTAAATCTTATCTCTTAGGGGTGTTAGCGGTTGAATATGTGCTCAAGTGGGCTCCTCGAGGAACCCATTCTTGGGATAAGTTTATCTCACCCCAAAACCTATCTCGAATGCTCACATCCTTGGGGTTGGGAAACCAAGACATGACTGGCCTTGCCTACTCACCCCTTAGGGGAGGGTGGGGCTTTTCTTCCTCAACCGCTATTAATTACTTTCTGTGGGGAGTACGGAGTCGGGGACTTGGGACAGCAAGCTAGCTGGAGCTCCTCATGAACTTAAAATTAAGTTATTGAGATCTATGAATGGTGGTACCCCTCACCCGCCGCAAGCGGCGACCTCTCCCACAAGGGGAGAGGTATTCTTACGCCAAGACGCTTTTCTTCTTTGTTCGAGAGAAAAGGGATGGCAGTATGTTATGGAAAACCTCTCCCCTTGTGGGAGAGGTCGCCCCGAAGGGGCGGGTGAGGGGTATTTGCACAAGTTCATTACTATACTTGTCTACCCTGAGGTGCTGAGATGCGTGGCTTGGGAAGGTTATGCAAGTATGTTTAATGTGATTGCATGTCAGATGAGTATATCTTTTTACAGCCACAAAAAAAGGACCCAGAAGGGTCCTTTTTCGTACAAAGGTAAGACGGTTGAGTTAGAAACCCATTCCTCCACCCATTCCGCCGCCCATTCCCATGCCATCCATGCCTGGCATTGGAGCGTCTTTCTTTTCGGGCTTGTCTGCAACCATGGCTTCGGTTGTAATCAGCAATCCTGCAACAGAAGCCGCATCTTGAAGAGCGATACGGACGACTTTGGTAGGGTCAATGATTCCTGCCTTTACGAGGTCTGTATATTCCCCCGTTTGAGCATTAAAACCAAAGTTGGTGTCCTTGCTATCCAGCAATTTACCAATCACGATAGAGCCGTCAACACCCGCATTGACTGCAATCTGCCGAGCAGGAGATTGCAGAGCCTTACGGATGATATCAATTCCAACCCGTTGCTCGTCATTAGCCGGTTTTAAAGCGCTCAGAGCTTGAATAGCGTGCAATAGAGCTATACCACCCCCTGCGACAATGCCTTCTGCTACCGCAGCCTTAGTGGCAAACATAGCGTCTTCTACGCGATCTTTACGCTCTTTCACTTCAATTTCAGTAGCTCCACCAACGCGAATAACGGCAACACCACCCGCGAGTTTGGCTAGGCGTTCCTGCAATTTTTCACGATCATAGTCAGAAGAGGACTCTTCAATTTGAGCACGAATTTGTGAACAACGCGCTTCAATTTCTGATTTGACGCCAGCACCATGAATAATTGTGGTGTTTTCTTTTGTGATAACAACCTTCTTGGCTGATCCCAACATGCTAATCGAGACGTTTTCAAGCTTAATGCCAAGATCTTCTGAAATCAGCTGACCACCTGTGACAGCAGCAATATCTTCAAGCATAGCTTTGCGACGATCACCAAAGCCAGGCGCCTTCACAGCTGCAACTTTAAGACCCCCGCGGATTTTGTTGACCACGAGAGTTGCAAGCGCTTCACCTTCTACATCTTCAGAAATGATCAAAAGCGGACGACCGGATTGCACAACTGTTTCAAGAACGGGCAAAAGCGGTTGCAAACCACCCAACTTCTTTTCATAAAGAAGAATATAGGGGTTTTCCATTTCACAGACCATTTTCTCTGCATTTGTAATAAAGTAGGGAGAAAGGTATCCACGATCAAACTGCATCCCCTCGACAACATCAAGTTCAGTTTCCAGGGATTTTGCTTCTTCAACCGTAATAACGCCTTCATTACCAACTTTTTCCATGGCGCGCGCAATCATTTCACCAACTTCCGTATCACCATTAGCAGAGATTGTCCCCACTTGGGCGATTTCTGAATTGGATGTAACTGAACGGGAACGGCTTTTTACGTTTTCGATCACAGCTTGAACAGCCATATCGACGCCACGCTTAAGGTCCATTGGATTCATTCCAGCAGCGACAGCTTTCACACCTTCTTTTACAATGGCATGAGCTAAAACAGTTGCAGTCGTTGTGCCATCCCCTGCAATATCAGAGGTTTTGGACGCAACTTCCCGCACCATCTGGGCTCCCATGTTCTCAAACTTATCTAAAAGCTCGATTTCTTTTGCAACGGATACTCCGTCTTTCGTAATGCGAGGTGCTCCAAAGGACTTGTCCAGAATAACATTCCGTCCCTTTGGTCCTAACGTTACACGCACTGCATCCGCTAAAATTTCAACGCCACGAAGCATCCGCTCCCGGGCATCTGTACTAAATTTTACTTCTTTTGCCATATTATCTCTTCCTTTTTGTTACGCGGTCTTAGATTCAACGATTCCCATGATGTCTGATTCTTTCATCACGAGATATTCTTGACCACTAAATTTTACTTCCGTTCCGGACCATTTCCCAAAGAGGATACGATCCCCTATTTTCACATCTAATGGAATGATTTTCCCATCTTCGAGGCGCGTGCCTGACCCGATAGAAATAACTTCCCCTTCCATAGGTTTTTCTTTTACAGTATCCGGAATAATAATTCCGCCTGGGGTTTTCTCTTCTTGCTCAATCCGACGAACAAGAACGCGGTCATGTAAAGGTCTAAATTTCATAGATTTGCTTCCTCATTTTAAAGGTTAACGCGTTTAATTTAGCACTCTCGCTATGAGAGTGCTAAAATGTATAGAACGAGCTTGCTTTCCTGTCAATCTTTTTTTATGCACCTTTTTTTTATGTAACGGAATGTCTTATCTGAAACGTCTATGTTTCAGCACCTAAAGAATCTTTGCCATGAACCTAACCATGCGACAACTGAAATTATTCATTTAAGAAAACATAGCAATGATTATCCCCCTTTATTGTCATCCCCGCGAAGGCGGGGATCCAACATAACCATCTGGAATCAATCAATTTTCCTATGGATTCCCGCCTTCGCGGGAATGACACTTTTAATTTAACAGAATAATAAATTAACTAAAATGAACAGTATTGGAAACAATCCCCGCCACAGCAGGGGACAGGGCCCAGCATGACAGTTTGAGAGTGTAAACTCTTAAACTCAAAACACTATAGGACAAATTTTATCCATACCGCATCTAAAAATAGCATACCGTGTATACAAAAATTGTTCGTGCCTTCTATTTGGAGTCGGTTTATATGTAGGCTAGTTAATAATCTTTATAGAGGTGTTTCATGAAATTTTCTAAATCCTTTTTACTAGGCTCAGCTGTTGCTCTTACAGTATTGCCTTTGACCCTTTCCGCGGACATTGATCCCAAGGAACTAGAAGAAAAAATCCGCACCGCTCGTGCATGTCCTGCTTCTCAAGAGATCGCTTTAGAATCTGCTGCTGAGCAAGGATGGTTTTCATCCTTTCGTAGCTATGTGGGGAAAGGCCTGCGTAAGGCCGGTAATTCCTTACGTACAGAGGAAGATCAATCTGCTGCAGGACAAGTAAAAGAAGCTATCAAAGACGGAGTTCTTTCGTTTGTTTCTGCAAAAACAGGTATCCCCTTCCAAAACGCAAAGGAAGTTATCTTCAATTCCCTAGGAAATGGTCTCCGTACGGTGGGTCAGGTTATCAAAGGTGGTACCCCAAAGCAAACTGTGAAACGCGTCACCCTAGACAGCCTAGAACTCAACAAATGGTCTGACGACAACCAAATTAAGCGCGCTTTAGCGACTGTTGCAAAGGCAAACTTAAAAGTAAATAAGGCCACGGCTGTTGAAGACTACAGATTGGTTATTGAAGGCATGGTAAAGCGTGGTTATGCAACAAGTGCGCAAATGAAGGCTATTGATGTCAATGCGATTTATCTTGATGCTCTCGCTGAAGAGACATTGGCAGAAAATAACGCTTTGACGAGCACTGCTTTTATTGAGGCAGTTAAAATCAATGGTTTTGAGGTGCTTGAGCAGATTAACCCTGTTAAAAATGCCCCTGTTGCCAATAAGGTAGACGTTATGAATGCATTCCTTAAAGGTGCTTATGAGAAACTTAAGGCACAGGAAACAGCTAATATAAGGCGCAATAAGGCTATTGCTCCTGCTCCTACTGCTCGAGCTATTGCTCCAGCCGCCTAAAAAACATAAAAAATAAACAGGGGCTATACTTGTAATTTACAATATAGTCCCTATTTTTATGTTAAATATAATGTTTATACGTTTGTTAATTTGTTAAGAGGTTATTATGTTTAAAAAGTTTGTTTATTTAGCGAGTGTTTCTGTTCTTGCAACCACAGTTATGTCCCAAGTAACGTATGCGATGGATAGTGAGTCTGATAATTCCAGAGCTATTGTTGTTGCAAATTCTAAATCTTCCGACAATCCTGATCATTCCAAAGCTATTGTTGTTGCGAACCCTGGGTCTTCTGCTGGTCCACTTATTGTCAGCGTACCAGACAATAGCAACCTCTTCCCAGTAAAACCCAGAGTATATGATGGGATTTTGAATGACGTTGTGTCTGTAATTGATGAATTCCTCAGTCAACCAGCAACGGCTCAACCACAACCCGCTCAAGCCTCTACCTCAACCTTATGGCAAGCTATCCAGAGCACGTCTAATGTAGTGGGAAATGGCCTTCGTAAGGTTGGAGATCTCGTACGGGGGAAGACAGCTATGGGAGATCTGTTGGCAAGTAAAGGAATAGAGACTGTAAAACACTACGCCCCCACGGGTGGCGCTACTGCTGCAGGCATTGTCGAGGGAGTGCTAGCTGATGAAGGGATGCTCAAGTCAGCTCGCCTAGTTACAGGAAATAGCTTACGATGGATAGGGGGAGGCATTAAAGCCAGCGCAGGAAATGACTGGGAAAAACAAACGCTTGAGAGAACCCTCCGTGAATTTTGGCTTGAAAAAGGATTTGATAAAGCGCCTCAAAATGTTTTAACAGACACAGCCTGCGCCCTTTACCTGTCTAAACAAGTAAATGGTGTCGACGACCTCACGTTAAAGTATCGTAATTTTGTAAATTCATGGAATAATAACTCATTTACGACACATTCTCTTGATCCTGCTGTAAACCAAGATTATTTTGTTAAGGGATTGATCAAAGCGTTGGTTCAAACAGAACAACTAGGGGATGATGCGATGCTAAACAGTTTGCTCGCTTTTAACGTTGATCTTAAGACTCTTCCTGTAACAAAAGACATTACAGAACAAACTATTAAGGACACTTTTAAGATTAAAAGTACTCCATTGCAAGCCGATCAAGTGGAAAAAGAAGTCGAAAACGCACATAAAGCAAAATTCTTGGAATATGCTAAAACGGTTTATGCACTTGAAAACCAAAAGTATGTTGCAAATAAGGGCCGTCTGCGCGTGTTGGCGAATGGTAATCAACCTCAACCCCTTGCCATTACGGGGGCTGCTCAGCCTCTTGCGCTCCCTGGACCGAGCACCTCCTCGCAGCTTCTTGCACTTCCTGGCCCTGCGCTTACAGTTGTACCAACAACAACGGCTCCAGATCTTGTTACAGTAACAGTGACAACGACAACAGCCACAGGTACGCCAGCCACTCTAAGTAATTTGGCACAAAGTATGAAGCTGGCACACCCAGCGTCAGTAGAAATAGTGCAAGAGAAAGAGAAAGAGAAGAATCACTAATTTTCTTCTTTCCATCTAAACCCTTAAAAGCCCGCGCATTCCGCGGGCTTTTTTTTGGGGCTTCTCCACCTCACTACCCGTCACTTTTCCCCATTCGTGTCATGCTTGGGCTAGAAGTTCTTGATTTGTATAACAAATCAAAGAACTTCTTGACCCGAGCATCTCATCCCTTAAGAGATCCTCGGATCAAGAAAAGTCATTGTTTTTCTTCAAAAAACAAACCTTTTCTAGTCCAAGGATGACACACTCCTCAAAAAGTGACGGGTAGTGTTCTTCTCCACTTAAAAATTCTTTTTAATGTAAAATTAACACTCTTTACATAAACTAGTATTAGTAGGGCACTACAATATTTCAATTGAACAGGAAAAAACAATGAAAAATTTAGTTATTTTACTAGCCATCGGGGTGCTAGGTTTTACACTCACAGGCTGTGGAGGCGTCATATTCGCTGATGATTATTATGGTGGTCCAGACCTCGGTGTGGGCTTTTTTGATGGTGGTTGGGGCGGAGGTGGCTGGGGTCACGGCCATAGTGGACATGGTGGCGGCGGAGGTGGCTGGGGTCACGGCCATAGTGGACATGGTGGCGGCTGGGGCCATGGAGGCGGACACGGTGGAGGTCATGGTGGTCATCGCTAAACACAACAGATAATCCCCGCTTCTGTGCATAGGCGTCAACTTAAGGAAAATATAATTTATAAACAATACGATAACGCTATAAGCATACCTGGGTAGTCATACCCTCAGCCGTCATCGCGAGCCCTCGAAGAGGGCGTCGCGATCCATAAAAAATCAAGAAAAAGAATGGATTGCGACGTCGCTGCGCTCCTCGCAATGACGACTATGTTGTTGCTTTTAGTGTTCATTATCAACAAGTTGTCCCTTAAGTTGACGCCTATGCGCTTCTGTGGGGACACATGTTGTGAGCCCTTGAAGGTATCGCGGGAACTCAAAAAACAATAGGAGTCAGGGCTGCCTATTAATAATTAATTTTTTACAATGGTGATTAAAATGAAAGCGTTATTTATTGTTATTATTATGGTGGTGGTAGGAATAAATCTTACAGGTTGTACGTCCTTACCTTCTGACAGCACTGTGGTTCCTGGCGAACGTGTTCCTTCAGATGTAGGGTATGATTAGATCATTAGGTTACATCTCTAAAAGTGATCAGAAACAGGCTGAACCGCACTTTTAAATGGTAATTTAAAGGAATCTTCAGAAAGATTAGAGCTTGTTATATAGTATTTGTCATTTTTTAATCTAAAAACAAATAAAACAGTAATGATTGTTGTCATAATAATATAGTATACAGGAGTAAGAGCATTGCCCGTTTTATCAATCAAAAAGGTAACGACTAAAGGCGCTGTACCACCAAACAGCGCAACGCACATTCCGTGTGCTATAGAAATTGTGGTATAGCGCAATTGGGCGGGCGCTAGATTTGCTGCTATTTTCGGAGTAGCTGCCATTCCCATAGCTATGAATAAACCAAATATGACCTCGCCAACAAGAATATATTTTAATTTCTCTTGCATAAATAAATTATAGACAGGATAGGCCAAAAACATAACGCCTACAGATGAAATAATAAGCAAGTATTTACCTCCTATCTTATCTGCCACGGCACCAAATAAGGGCAAAGTTAACATGATCGTCATAAGAAAGAGCATGTTTAACATCATCACATCGGCCATCGGCCATCCAATAATTTTCGTTAAATACGTAGGCATGTAAATTAAAATAACATAACTTAAGACGTCAACTGGTATATTGATGCACATAATTGTGAGTATTATGTGTTTATACTTTGTAAAACTTTGCATGAGGGGTATACGTACGAGATCCCCTTTTTGCTTTATCTTTTCAAAAGTGGGAGTTTCGTCTACTTTTAGGCGCGTATAGAACCCAAGAATAGCAGTTAAAATTCCCAATAAAAAGGGGATTCTCCATCCCCAGGCGTATAAAGATTCCTCATTTAAAAGCATTGTTGTAACGCTCACCACGGCTATGCTTAAGAGGCCACCGATAAATGAACCCATAATCGCTAGGCTCGAAAAAAAACCTTGATGTTTTACGGGTGAATGCTCATAAAGAAAAACGATTGACCCGGTATATTCGCCGCCACACGATAGGCCTTGTAGTAACCGTAGCAAGATAAGGAGAACAGGTGCCCAAATTCCTATAGCCTGATAAGTAGGAAGTAAACCCATTAAAAATGTCGGTACTGCCATTAATAATAAAGTAAAAGCGAGTGCATTTTTTCTTCCCCATCGGTCGCCTAAATGTCCAAAAACAGCTCCACCGAGAGGCCGTGTGAGATAGCCTGCAGCAAAGCCCCCAAAGGTGGCTAAGAGGGATAGGATAGGATCATGAGCTGGAAAAAATAAGGTCGCTAGAATAGGTGTAAAAAAACCATATAAAGTAAAATCATACCATTCTAGTATTTCCCCCACCATTCCAGCTGCAATAATTCGTTTTTTCATCTTATGTTTTCAACCCCCTATGGGAATTAAGTTGTTAGATCATAATCACTATAAAAATTACTTGGGAGAAGGTTATGCCGAAGAGCTTTATGATAGATGGTACTTACCATACTCATGGAACCACAAACATACATATTATGCCTATCCAAGTTGTTATCATCATAAAATATAAAGTCTAAAAGATTCCCAGAATCACCTTTCCATTTAGTGGCGGACTTACTTAAAATCACTTTAAAATCAAACCACTCTACATCCCTTTTTATTTTTTGTAGCTCATTTTGATAGTACGCATCTGATATATTTGATATGCCCCAATATAAAAAAATAGGAAAAGTAACCCCTCCCTCTATACAAAGACTTTCAATAATCGCTTTAAAAGGGGCAAACGCATATCCACCAGCAACAAATAACGTGGCTTGATTAATTTTGGGTGGGTATACTAAATTCCCCATGGAGTCTGAAATAAAAATATTTTCATTCGTTTTTAATGTACGTAAAAAATTTTTAATGTAATTATCTTGGCTTGGTTCTTGAATATGTAGCTCGATATATGGATGATGGGGTGTATTCGCTATAGAATACAATCTATATGTATTATCCTTTAAATAAATTTTAATATAATTGCCTGCTTTATATTCAAATAATTTTGGCTTAGTTATAAGTATTTTATGTAAAGTACGTGTCAATAAAGTATGAGATAGAACCATACATTCAAAGCGTAGATCACTTTCCAAGTGTTGGACTGCAGATGCCATAAGCCTACAATAACTTCCTTGAGTTCAAAAATAACAACTTATCCATGGATTCCAGTATCTCCCAGGGCCACCTCATGACAATAAACTTACTCTCTCTCCGTTCGTCCTGAGCGTAGGTGCGCAGCACCGAAGTCGAAGGATAAAAACAAGAAAGCGCTAAAGATTTTCATCCTTCGACTTCGGCTCCTTCAGAGCCTACGCTCAGGACGAACGGAGAGAGAGGCTCTCGTTAATTTTTCATGAGGTGGCCCTGCATCCTCTTCACCCTGCCTTTTTTCTCACTTCTTCTATAAATTGCTCTTCTTCATTATATTGGCGTTTAAGGTATTCATAGTGAGTTGGCAAAGTTTTATTGTATTCCTTTGATCTTATTTGAATATCATGGAATATTTCATCCGCTTTCATCATGATATCATCACGATAATTCAAGATGGGCAGGCTTAATTGGGGGAGTCTATTAACCCCGCACAGAATACATTGATAGCTACTATTCGTCCAAAAATTTTCAAACCGTGCTGCAAATGAACTATAAAGACTATTGTCAGCCTGGTGACTTTTGCGTATGGGTATACCCGCATCTTGACGAGCAAATATTAATTGTAAAAATTCTGGTATCTTCGTTTCGTATTTATTTGCTTTCCAAAACGGGGTGTCTTCTCTAGGAGATGTTTTGAAATGCATGGCAATAAAATTTTTAACATCTTCTACCATGTAGCAAACTTTTTGATTAAATTTATCTCGAAAAGCTGGATTTATTTTTTTGTTAGGGAAGTTTTTAATAAATTGATAAAGAGCCGCATAAATAAAATAAATTCCTGTTGATTCAAGAGGTTCCAAGAAACTGCTGGCTAGACCAATACTCACACAATTTTTTACCCAAGAATTACGGCGCCTTCTTGATTGAAACTTAACAAAGCGCGTATCTGCTTTCTCACCTCTTTTTCCAAAAAAACGACGAACTTCTCGCTCGGCCTCTTCATCACTTATAAAATGGCTAGAGTAAACGTAACCATTGCCCGATCTATGGAATAAGGGGATCTCCCACAGCCATCCTGCGCTAAAAGCAGTTGCTGAGGTATAAGGACGTATACCATCAACTTCGGGGGTTTCTGGGATGTTTATGGTGACGGCTCTATCCGTTAACAATGTTTCTTCAAAAGAAACGATGGGTTCCTTTAATATTTTTTCAATTAAAAACCCACTAAACCCAGAACAATCTATAAATAAATCGGCGTAATACTTCTGTCCCGTTTCGCTTACGACACATTGGATATTACCTTGTTCGTCCAATTCAGCAGTGGCAAGGTTATCAACAACATGATTAACTCCCCGTTGCGTGGACCACCCTTTTAAAAAATTTGCGACTAATAAGGCGTCAAAATGGTAAGCATAATGTTGA
>Ga0207096_1057_pt1 | contig 19402 bp, 12 predicted proteins | sample Alteio_BWMinHeat_86_FD_153547 | JGI IMG/M metagenome (GOLD analysis project Ga0207096, IMG submission 153547) | Enriched cells from forest soil in Barre Woods Harvard Forest LTER site, Petersham, Massachusetts, United States -... | ecosystem: Environmental > Terrestrial > Soil > Temperate forest >...
AATATGAGCAGAGTAATCCTTAAATATCAATGTAGAAGAACCGGCATTTAATACTTTTTGTTTTTGGTTTAAATCAAGGTCAATCAGACCTGCTGTTCCATTACTTAATATCTTATCTATTACTGTAATCATATCGGCATCATGAGTTGCTGCACCACCAAATCGATAAGCAAGCATCATTGTTTCAGCTTCCGGTCCGTAAACTACTTTCACAACAGGAACAGTTATTGGGTTCTCAACAGGAGGATTGAATGGAGGAACTTCTTTGCGGGGAAGAGCACCAAATTTAGCATCAATCATTTTAATTGTTTCATCTGGATCGAAATCACCGGAGAGACAAATTGCAATATTATTCGGAACATAATACTTAGCGAGATATTCTTTTATTCTTTTGATGGAAGGGTTTTTCAAATGCTCTATTGTTCCTATGGTTGTTTGAGTTCCATAAGAATGTTTTTGCCAGAGACCTGACATCAATGCTTCGAATTCTTTACTTCCATCGTTATCAAGTCCACGATTCTTCTCTTCATATACAGCTTCTAATTCTGTGTGGAATAAACGCATAACAGGATTTCTGAATCTTTCTGATTCAATAGTTAACCACTTCTCCAGTTGATTGGATGGAATATCATTAACATACACTGTTTGCTCTACCCAGGTATATGCATTGGTTCCCTTAGCACCTATTGCCGACATCATTTTATCATATTCATTGGCAATAGCATACTTAGCGGCAACTCCCGAAACACTATCTATCTGATGATAAATCATTCTTCTTTCCGCAGTATCTGTTGTGCTTCTATATTGTTCATAGAGATCAACAATCTTATCAAGTTCAGGTTTTTCTTTTGAATAATCTTTCGAACCATATTTATCAGTTCCTTTAAACATCATGTGTTCAAGGTAATGTGCAAGTCCTGTTGCATCCGCAGGGTCTGTTTTACTACCTGCTTTTACAGCAATATAAGTCTGGATACGAGGTGCATCTTTATACACAGTCATATAGACTGTTAACCCATTAGCAAGTTTATAAATCCTTGCTTTCAGAGGATCATTCTGAAATGTTACATAAGTGTAATCTTTCTTAACCTGCTGAGCCAATGAATTGTTTACAGCAATCCAAGTTAATAATACGAAGAGTAGAGCTTTGATTTGTTTCATTTTGTTAATATTTAATTTATTTATAAGGCGGCAAAGGTATAAAAAGAGTAAGAATTAAGGGCAAAATAGATAAAATAGAATCTATCCCTCTATCAGATGGTTTATGAAAAACTATTTAATCTCATCTCTTATTCCTGAATACTTAGTTTCTTGTTGATTTTAACATCGCCATCAATAATCAGTTTGAAATAATAGACCGGATCATTGAAGGCAGTGGCATCATACTTATAAGTAAATGTATGAGTACCTATAGAGACAGAAGGATTATAAAGCAATTCTTTTACCACAATATTGTCTTTGCTGAACATTGCAATCTGCACTGAGGATGTTTTAGAGACTTTAAATGTAAAATCCGCCTGAATTTCAGATTCAAGAGTGTCAACACGATGAGTTGTGGAATAACTATTATAAATTCCCGATGTGAAGTTGATTTTCTTTCCGGAAATGCGAGAAGTTTCTTTCAGCAAACTATTTGTTATGGCGGTATCACTGCTGCAGATTCCGTTAAGTTCATAATTATCTGTCAATACCCAAACTGCATTCTGAGCTGCAATATTGAAATAATTGTGCCTCTCGATAAAAGAAGTTAAATTTCTTAGTTTTTCATCCGCCATCTCACCTACATTATACTTTACTTTGCTTCTTGGGGCATTATTATGTGCCTGAATACACATCGAATGTACCTGGTATTTCATTCGTTGATAAGGTTTCACATTAAGTATTTCCCCTTTTGTAACAACAAGATTCTGAGTATTAGCATCGGAAGAAATAAACTTTCTCCCATTTTCAATACTGATATCAATCGGTTCATCCACATTGCTTTGGATATCCAATAAAAGGGGACGAACATAATGAGGACTTGAATCATTACCTGTAATTACGCAATGAATCATGTTTCTCTGGATGGCTTCAGTAAGGGTTAAGGTGTTTCCTGCGAATGTTTGAATACTGTTTATCATGATAAACAGTATTCCGATACTAATTTTTCTCATGATGTTTAGTGATTTGGTTAAACAATAATTTAAACTATATTGTTTAAACGAAGTATGCAGGAATTTTCGTATTCAGATAATGGCATTTATTTTCATTTCTTAAAAATATTCAATCATACTTTCAAAAACATAAGTAGGTTTACTATTTTTGACACATAAAATAATATTTATAACAGGTAAATTACTATTTACGAAGAATATAGTACATTCCATGATAGAAATAACACTATTTATGTCGAAAAATGATAGATATTACTTGCTTTCAGCCAAATGTTAATGTATCTTTGTAACACTAAACTTAAATACTAAATATCATGAAATCAAAACTATTATTACTTATGTTATTTGTTGGGGTAAATATTATTTACGGACAAGATTTAAGAAACCTTTTTGAATACAATGCAAATGTTGTTAAAAACAATCCTGCTTATGCAGGTGCAATAGAGAAACCAACACTTTCTTTATTTGGACAACCGTGGTATAATTATGATGGTTCAAGCTTTCCAGGTGCTCCGGTTTATAGAGGATTAACATATCAACAATATTATGATAAGATTAAAGGCGGAATCAGTATAAATTATTCTTATGATCACCTAGGGCTGGACAATCAACAAAATGTGAATATAGCTTATTCACCTACCATTAAACTTGCTAATGGCATTGCTGTTAAACCCGCTCTCGGAGTAGGTTATAATTATAGCCATCTGGAAGGAAATTTTTACAATCTCTCTAATAATAGTTATAATTACGCATCAGTTTCTCCTCATTATTTTGATATTAATGCAGGAGCATTAATATTCAATCATAATGTTTGCCTTGGTTTTTCCATTCATAATATTAATAATCCAAATGAAAGTTATAACCCTTCTGGAAATGGCATTGATAATCATGTTCCGATTTTATATTCAATCAATTGCAATTATAATTTTATGAGTGATGATAATGGAAACACATGGGCTGTTTCTCCTAATATCTATTTTTCAAATCAAATAAGTTATTTTAAGCAATTATCAGTTGGATCTACTTTTAAATATAAATGGTTTTTGGCAGGAATAAATACAAATCTAAATACAGGCTATAGTTACACTTTACTTCCTATGCTTGGGTTTCAAAATAAATTGTTTCGAATATCTTATTGCAATTATTATGGCTTCCTGGTACCTCCAACTAATAATTCTTATCAATTTACTTCACCTCCGATCAGAAATTACATTAATGATAATCCACAAACAATTATTACTGTAATCCATGAAATCCTTTTGACATTTAATCTTCCTTTCAAAGGCAATCATTTTACGCCACCTGTTTGTACTCAAGTTTATTAATTTCCTAATCCTCCACTAAAAGAACAAGTCCCTTTAGATATTCTCCTTCCGGATGATAGATAGATATGGGATGATCAGATGGTTGAGTTAATTGATAAAGGATTCGAACTTTTTTTCTTGCTTGAGTTGCTGCCATAAATACTATCTTTCGGAATAATTGCTTATCAATAACCTGCGAACAGGAAAAGGTAAATAGAATACTTCCTGATTTCATCTTTCTCAATGCTTCAAAGTTTAAATTACGGTAACCGATTGTTGCTTTATCAATCGAACTCAGGTGTTTTGCAAATGCCGGAGGGTCAAGAATTATTAAATCATAAATTGGTTCCATGTTCTTGAGATAATCAAAAACATCCTCCGCAAAACATTCATGATTAAGATATTGTTGGGATTTATCATTCGATGAAAGAGGGTGTTTTTCGGCGGGTACATCGCTCCAATCAGCTATTTCATTCTCACCTTCATTATCATTTTGATTGTTTATGCGATGTTTCCCTCCTATTTCATCAGGAAAATTATTTCTAACATTTAAATCAGCAATCATCATTGCCTTTTTAGAACTATCAACTGAATGAACAAGTCTTGCACCGCCATCTAAAGCATATACAGAGAAACCTCCTGAATAGGCAAAAGCATTTAAAACAGTTTTATCTTCTGCTAATTCTCCAAGAAGTTTACGATTATCTCTTTGGTCAATAAAAAAACCTGTCTTTTGCCCTTCTTCCCAATCTATCTTGAACTTTAAACCATTCTCAACGACCATTGTATCGCCTTTATCACCAAATAAGTAAGTGTTGGCTGCATTTATCTCCCCTTGTTTACTCATTGTTTCAGCGCTCTTATCAAAAACAGCTTTTAATTTACCACCATAAATCTCTTGTAATGCTTTTGATAAATCTTCTCTGATATTATACATCCCTAAAATATGGGTTTGTATTACTGCTGTTTGATTATAGATGTCAATTATAAGTCCCGGTAAATCATCACCTTCAGCATTTATCAAACGATATACATTTGTTTCTTTATTATAAGTAAATCCTAATAACTTTCTTCTATTATAAGCACGTTGCAAACTATTTTTCCAGAAATCATAATTTATTTCAATCTGATTAAAAGAAAATATCCTTACTGTTATTGAGCCTTTATGATAATGTCCTGTTGCCAGATAAGAATTGTTCGCTGAATATATCTCTACAATATCGCCTTCCTTTACTTCTCCCTCGATTTTATTTATTGCTCCGGAAAATAGCCAGGGATGGAAATTTTGTAGCGAACGTTCTTTCCCTGCTTTAAGAATTACTTTAGAATATTGATGAGACATTAGTTTTATTTTAATCTATTTTGCTTTGATATACTTAAATAATTCTTTTTCCAAAAGCCTGAATCTATAGGGAAGTAAAGCATCTTTCCCGGCTGATTCAACTCCAATACGAGTTCCAATGGTAATATCTTTTTCCTTAATTTTTAATCCTTTATCTTCAATCCATATTTCATCACCTGTCAAACTTTTACCGTTATGATTAACATGTATTCCGAGCGCAATACCAACTGTTCCGGGACCATTAGAAAATGATTTATCTACTTTCGATTTATTTCTTCGCTTCATCATTATATCAATGCCTTCAACAGGATGAATGGCGCGGATTAACACTGCATGCGGAATATCTTTTTTATTTGTTACCACATTAAATAAATGATGAATGCCATAACAAATATAAACATAAGCAGTTCCACCCTCTGCAAACATAACTTCAGTACGATTGGTGCGGCGATTATTAAATGCATGAGATGCTTTATCTATTGCACCGTTATATGCCTCTGTTTCCGTGATAATTCCACATGTAAGTTCATTGTTAAAACGAGTGTATAAATATTTTCCTAACAAATCTTTACTCACCTGAACAACATCAGTACGATTATAAAACGATGGTTTTAATTTCATTGATTATTGTTGTTCGATTTTATTTATTGCTTCCAATATTATATTGCAGGAGTGCTGTATTTCCTCATTAGAGATAATAAGCGGAGGAGCTATTCTCATTTTATTTCCTGCAAAAAGAAACCAATCTGTAATAACTCCTAGGTTAATACATTCAGCAATTACTTTTTTATTGAATTCTTCGGAATCAAATTCTAATGCTAATAACAATCCTTTTCCTGAAATGTTTTTTATTGATTTATGCTGCAACAATTTTCGAAATAATTTTTCTTTTTCATTAACTGTTTCAATTATTCTTTCATCAATTAAAACATTTAAAGAAGCTAAAGAAGCAGCACAACACACTGCATTGCCACCAAAAGTGGTTATATGTCCAAGTACAGGATTTGTCTTAAAATTACTCATCAATTCTTTGGAAGAAATAAATGCGCCAATCGGCAAACCACCTCCCATTGCCTTTGCAATACATAATATATCGGGGACAATATGGAACAGAGAAAAAGAAAATAAACTTCCAGTGCGACCAAATCCTGTTTGAATTTCATCTATAATAAGTAATGCGCCGGTTTCTGTACATCGTTCTCTTAATTTTTTTAAGAATTCTTTGCTTGGAACTATAGCTCCAGCCTCTCCTTGTATGGCTTCAACAAGTACACATGCGGTATGTTCATCTATTAAATCTAAATCCAAAATATTATTAAATTCAAGATGATAAATCGAAGGCAATAACGGACGAAACGATTGTTTGAATTCCTCATTACCACCAATACTCAAAGCTCCTTGTGTGCTGCCATGATAAGCATTATTAAAAGCAATAATTTTTGTACGATTAGTAACTCTTTTAGCAAGTTTCATGGCACCTTCAATAGCTTCGGAGCCTGAATTGACAAAATAAACACAATCTAATCCATCAGGAAGCAAATCAACAAGCCGCTCCGCCAGTTTAACTTGTGGCGATTGCACATATTCGCCATAAACCATGAGGTGCATATAGTTATCAACCTGATTTTTAATTGCCTCCACCACCTTTGGATGATGATGCCCGATATTGCTAACAGCTATTCCGGAAATCAAATCAATATATTTTTTCCCTTCCTTATCATACAGAAAAATTCCATCCGCCTTTACAAACTCGAGAAGCATAGGAAAGTCGCTTGTTTGGGCTAAATGAAGGAGAAAAGAATGTCGAAGTGTATTCATCTTGCAAAAATAGGAATTAAAAGACGAAGGAAGGATGAATATTCAGATATGCTTTATTTATTATTCTATGAAAATCCTTAAATAATGCTTACTCGGATTTATTTTAGTACTTTTGTGCGCCAATATATTTAAGATAATCTTCAATTAAATAACAAACTCTATGATAAATGATCCTAATAAATATTTTGGCGAAGGTCTTACTTACGATGATGTTCTCTTGTTGCCCAATTATTCCGAGGTTTTGCCGAGAGATGTAGATACATCAACCTTTTTAACCAAAAAGATAAAGCTGAATGTGCCCATTGTTTCTGCGGCAATGGATACAGTTACCAATTCAACCCTTGCAATTGCTATGGCACAGGAAGGAGGTATAGGAATACTTCATAAAAATATGAGTATTGACAGACAAGCAGAGGAAGTAAGGAAAGTAAAACGCTCGGAAAGCGGTATGATTACTGACCCTGTTACACTTCCTGAAACTGCATTGTTGAAAGAAGCCCTTAATTTAATGAAAGAGTTTAAAATAGGTGGAATTCCTATTGTTGATAAAGGAAAAGTGCTTGTCGGAATCCTTACCAACCGTGATTTGCGTTTCGAAAAGGATTTGAATCGCCCTGTAAGAGAGGTGATGACCAAAGATAATCTTGTTACTACAACTGGAGTTAAGAATCTAAAACAGGCAGAAGAAATATTACAGGAGTATAAAATTGAGAAACTCCCTGTTGTAGATAAAAAACGTAAGCTAATCGGGTTAATAACTTATAAGGATATTATTAAATTCCGCTCACATCCACACTCCTGTAAAGATGAATTTGGAAGATTAAGAGTTGGAGCCGCAGTTGGTGTTACAAAAGATATGATTGAGCGTGTAAATGCCTTGGTAACAGCAGGAGTTGATGTAATAACCATTGATACTGCCCACGGACATACTAAAGGTGTTATTGATGCGTTGAAAAAGATAAAGAAGTTCTTTCCAAAGCTCCAAGTCATTGCAGGAAATGTTGCAACAGGAGAAGGAGCAAAAGCTTTAGTTAAAGCAGGAGCTGATGCAGTTAAAGTAGGTATTGGACCTGGTTCTATTTGTACTACAAGAGTAATTGCAGGTGTTGGCGTTCCTCAATTAACTGCTATATATGAAGTTGCTAAAACCATTAAAGGTACCGGAATTCCGGTTATTGCAGATGGAGGTATTCGTTTTACAGGCGATATTCCAAAAGCAATTGCTGCAGGTGCTTATTGCATAATGGCAGGTTCTCTTTTTGCAGGTGTAGAAGAATCTCCCGGCGAAACAATTATCTATGAAGGTCGTAAATTTAAATCTTATCGTGGCATGGGTTCTATTGAAGCTATGGAACAAGGTTCAAGAGATCGTTATTTTCAGGATATGGAGGATGATATAAAGAAATTTGTTCCTGAAGGTATTGTAGGTCGTGTTCCTTATAAAGGTTCTCTTGCTGAAGTTATGTATCAGTTGGTTGGAGGATTAAAAGCAGGTATGGGATATTGCGGTGCACCAAATATTAAGAAACTTCAGGAAGCTAAATTCATCAGAATAACTTCAGCAGGGGTTAAGGAAAGTCATCCTCACGATGTTTTCATCACCAAAGAAGCTCCTAACTACAGCAGATAGGGTTTTGCCCCTGATTTAATCCTATTCATAAGCCATCTGAACACGTTCAGGAACCATCTGAACACATTCAGGAATCATCTGAACACATTCAGGAATCATCTGAACACGTTCAGGAATCATCTGAACACGTTCAGGAATCATCTGAACACGTTCAGGAACAATCTGAACACGTTCAGGAACAATCTGAACACGTTCAGGAATCATCTGAACACGTTCAGACATCATCTGAGCGTTCTCGAATGATATATTAGCACTCTAATAAGTCATAATAACCTGATGTAAAAAAGAAAGTTCCCCATATTGCTATGGAGAACTTTCATCTTTTATTAGTGCTTAATCTGTTATTCCTTAACGATTCTTCGGATTAACTTTGTTCCATTATTCTCTAGCTCCAATATATAAATTCCTTTTGAGAACTTAGAGAAGTTTAATTCCGTTTGATTACTTTCAGAAGTAGTTGTAATGCTTGAGGTCAAAATATTTTGTCCTAATACATCAAATACCTTAATGGTCCATTCTTTACCTTTTTCAATTGTTGTTAAATTAACAATCAGATTATCACTAACCGGGTCAGGATATACATTTAATGAAGCATTGCCATTAGGAGAATAAATACCTGTTGATATAGTGATTACCTGGGTAGTTGTATCTGTACATCCGCCATTGGTAGCAATTAAAGTTACGGTATAAGTTCCATTTGCAAGATAAGTATGAACTGGATTTTGAAGAGTAGATGTATTTCCATCACCAAAATTCCATGACCAGGTAGTTCCTCCTAAAGAAGTATTAGTGAAAGTAAAAGTATTTCCATTTTGAGTATCAGTAAAAGATGCTAAAACACCTCCGATAACATCAACAACGACTGGTATTCTTGCACTTCCGCAAGTTGCACCTTGCAATTGCCAATGATAGAAGAAGTAAAACCTTGCAGGATCAGGAACATCATTGCCTGTAATTGATATAAAACCATTAAGGTCGTTATAAGGATAATTTGACCCGGCAGAGTTTCTGTACAAGTTTTGAGTTCCTGAAACACATCCTAATTGATAATTATTTCCAACAGGCAGATTGAAGTTTAAAGTAACTAAGTTTTGTCCGTTAGTCAAATTAACCGTTAATGTATCTATTTGGTTTCCTGAACCATCAACCAAAGAAATTGTTCTCGGACCTGCAGCACCTGCATACATCACAACAGAAACCAAAGTACAAGGCGACATCACATTAAATATTTCATAGTGTGGAAACATATTATAACCACCTGCTCCAAAAGTATTATCATTTGGGGTATCATAATCGCCTGTTCCAGGAATATCATTTTCAACGTAATAAGTTGTCGTATAAGTCAAATTAGGAGTCACGAAAGGGCTTCCAGTGAAAATCGGATTGCCGCCTGTTTGCCCGGAATACCATTGGATGGTAGCATTACCTGTTGCTGTCAGCGTTGCCGATGATCCGCAACTAATTGTATCAGGAGAAGCTGCAACAGGTGCTGCAGGAAGACTAACCACTATTGAATCCCATGTACTTGTTCCGCAGGCATTTGTTGCTTCAACCATGATTGTTCCACTCTGCGTACCAACTGTTGTATTGATAGAATTTGTTGTTGAAGTTCCTGTCCAAGTATTTGGTAAAACCCATGTGTATCCCGAAACTGTTGTATCTAAAGTTACGTTGTAAGTTTGAGGTGTTCCATCGCAAACATTTGTTTGTCCGGATATCGGACTTGGGCTTGCAGGAGGACCACTATTAATCTGAACAGTTAAAACCTGGGCAGCATTAGTTCCGCAAGCATTAGTTGCACTGCAAGTAATTGTTCCGGTACCTGAACCTGGAGTTACTAAAATAGAATCTGTAGTACTTGCAACACTTGTCCATCCTGTTCCTGAAACTGTCCAGGTATATGAAGTTGCACCTGACACAGCAGCAACAGAATACCAAGTTGGTGTCAAAGATGAAGCGCATAAAAAGGAAGGTCCAAGTATTGCAACCGGTGTATATGGACTCAGACAAACAGGATTTACCTCTGCCCACCAAGTTCCCCAGGTGTCAACAGTTGCTTCTCCATATTCAGCAACAACCCAGAAAGTTGAATCATTAATCGGGTCAATACATGCAAAGGAATAATCTCCCCAACGACCTCCACTGTATGAATTTCCTCCCGCTTTGTATTGATACAATCCTCGGAAAGTATTTATTGGGTCAGTAGCGGCTCTGAATGAATATCCGCAACTTGGATAATAAGTGCTGCTAAGATTAGTATATGCAATTATCGCATTTCCATTTGAACCAACAGCTATAGCAGGATAACCATACGAAACAACACTTGTAGGATCATCAATCATTGCATCCTGAATAATATTTCCCACAGTATCCAATTCAAGCCAATGTGCAGAACTTCTTGTCGGATTCGCAATCGGCATATAAGCCATGTGTGTTACCCATAAATGCCCATTTCGATATACAACACTTCCTGAAATCCGGTCATCATCTAAATCAATTGGAGTAGCTGTGCCTAATTGTGGTCCTATTGAAGCGCCAACTGATCCATTCCAAAGAAATGATGTTTGTATAGTTATAGGTCCTGATAAAACAGGATTGGTTGGAGTTCCTGAAACTGTAAATTGTCTGAATTTCCCTGTTGTTCCATCATAAGATTCGAGGATAAACAAATCATTAACTGTAGTATCAGCTATTGAAGCTGCAGTGATACAAAAATCAGTATTCACAAAGTAAGGTGATCCTGTAAATTTAGTATAAGTAACACCAGTATTGCTATACAATCTTGGTTTATCAATCACAAATAATCCAACTCCCGTAAAATTACCGGAGCCATTATTAAAATAGTTTCCTCCTACCGAAACCCAGTTTTTATTATACCCCAATTCAGGATAATCCAGGAAACTTGCTCCTGTTGAATCAACATCTACAGCAAACTGATACCATGTTCCGGTTGGGTCATTAGTAGCAGTTACGGCAACACCAACTAATGGGGCAGCAGATTGATAATTAACAAGGCAAACAAATATAAATCTATCCGCCGATGGGTCATAAACAATCTTAGGGTCAGAAGAAATGGTTGCGCCGATAGGACTCCAGAAAGTAGTAAGTGCAACTGTTGAAACCACCGTTCCGTTCTTTTGAGAAATCTTTACATCCTGGTTATGGGTGGTAACAACATACACCGGTCCTACTGCACCTGAGACATCAGGAGGTTCAACGCCTGTATTATCATCTTCTCCGTTAAAGGTGGTGACAGGAGCAGGAGAATTTGGTTGGATAAACTTCTCGCGATGCAATGATTTCTCAGAGCGATTATTCTGAGGAACATAATTTCCATGCATTTGTTTAATGATATCGCCATGATTAAACTCTACCTCTTTCGGACTTTTCTGATTGGCTCTTATTTCAGGATGTGCTTGGTCATAAGCAACCAAATCCGCGAAGTTAACTGTAGCCCTTTTTACTTCATGTCCCTGGATGCCTTGCTGATTTACCTGAGCAAATCCAGTTGCAGAGAATAAGCTGATACATGCAAAGGAGAATAAAATCGCCTTTGTGAATTGTGTAACATTTTTCATTTTATATTATTTAGATGTAAATATTAGTATTTAAGTCGCAATATTAACAAAATAAATTAACATAATCCATGACTTATCGAAAAGTGCAATTAATTCATGGAAAAGTATAATTGCCGATTGTTATTCGTTAATGATTACCAATTTCCCTTTTCCAGCAATTCCATCCTCGGTTTTCATCTCCCAATAATAAATTCCGCTGCATAACGGGAGGCTGATGGTTTCAGTTCCTTTCTGATTATTTATCGCTTTTGAATACACAACTCTCCCCGTCATATCCATAATTCCTAATTCATAATTCCTAATTCCTAATTGGCTTATGGTAAAGTTTCCATCATTCGGATTGGGATAAAGCGTTATTCCATTTCCATTGGCAGGAGAATTTATTCCTGTACAAATAAAAACAAATACACTAAACGAATCGGGCGGACTTATTCCGCAAGTATCATTGGCGGTTACGATAATGTATCCTGTTCCGGCATTTCCTGCTGTTGCGGTTATGGAATTTGTTGTGGAAGTTCCTGTCCAGCCTGTTGGCAATGTCCAGGTGTAGCTTGTTGCTCCTGCCACGGGCGCTATTGAATATGTTGCGGTGCTTTGGGAACACAAAGTATCTGCCCCGGTTATTGGACCGGGTTGATTGGGGGCGATGACTACACTTACTACCAATGTCCGTGTGGTGGTGCTGATGGAACAACTATTTTGCGATACCACCGAAATATTTGCACTTGGCGTATCTACTGTAACAGTAATACTTGTGGAGGTTGAAGACCCAGTCCAGCCTGTGGGTAATGTCCATATATAACTTGTGGCATTTGGAACGCTGTCAATGGTATAAGTTTGAACGGAACCATAACAGACAAGGGTGTTTCCTGAAATGGGACCGGGGACGGCGGGGGTATCGCAGGAATTGGAGCAAGGAATGCTTATCCGACCTCCACTTGAAACAAGTGTTGCGGGATTATAAGCAGACCCTCCAGATGAAACAATAGTAGTAGGACTTGAAACTAAAGTTGTTGGTGTACTTATCATTGTTGCAGGATTCGTTTGATTACATCCACTGTTACCTAGACTATCAGTTTTAATTAAATAAACATCCGACCCTCCACCATTGTTTCCACCTAAATCTGTGACACCTGCAATAAAATAACCACCATCCGATATCTCCGCTACAAAATTTCCAACATCATACCCTGTTCCTCCATAAGTTTTTGTCCATGCTGTATCGCCAATAGAGTTTGTTTTTATTAAATAAACATCTTGAAGTCCAAAACCAAAACTCATAGTTTCACCAGTAATAATATATCCATTATCAGATGTTTGTTCAATATACGTTCCCATATCACCAGCGTAACCACCATAAGTTTTTGACCACATTAAATTCCCACTAACATCAGTTTTTACTAAATAAAGGTCAGAACTCCCTGCTCCAAAACTCCAAGTAGAACCAATTAAAATATATCCACTATCTAGGGCTTGTATCACATAACTTCCCTCATCATTACCCGCACCTCCATATGTTTTAGACCAAGTTAAACCACCTGCGCTATCTGTTTTGATTAAATATAAATCTTCACCACCTGCTCCAAAACTTGTAGTATAACCTAAAATAACAAAACCACCATCTATTGTTTGTTGCACACAACATCCTGTCTGAGAATTTACTCCTCCATAAGTTTTTTCCCAAAGTATATTTCCATTCACATCAATCTTAATTAAATATATAGCACATGTTCCTGCTCCAAAACTCGTTGTCGAACCAGCAATTATATAATTTCCATCACTTGTTTGCTGAATTGACAATCCCACATCATCAACAGCTCCTCCATATGTTTTTGACCATATCAGGTTTCCGTTACTATCAGTTTTTACAACATAAATAGCCATTGCCCCTGGTCCAAAAGTTTCTGTAAAACCGCAAACAATATATCCTCCATCAGTAGTTTGTTTAACAGAATAGGCTTCATCATAACTATTTCCTCCAAATGTCCTAGTCCATAATGTATCCCCATTTGCGTTTGTTTTTATCAAATAAAAATCATTCCAACCTGCACCATATGATCCGGTAAGACCAGCGATAATGTATCCGCCATCTGATGTTTTCTGAGCTGATGTTCCTTGCTCATTCTGAGGACCACCAATAAATTTCTGAAAAGTTATCTGCCCAAACATCACCCCTCCTCCAATCATCCCCATCAAAAAAACAAGTATTAATTTCTTCATTGTGTTTTAAATTTTAAAAGTTAAGTATTCGGAGGTAAAGGTACGGAAAATTCAATTAGGAATTACGAATTAGGAATTAGGAATGGAGGGGATGTATATATAATGGTGTGGAAATGTTTGGAATCGTTTTAATTAATAATTCTTTGAAATGATGGTATTAACAATAATTAAGGTATATTTGCGGCATGTTAAATCAAAACATAGTACTTACTTCTCTGGAGCATACGGAAATTGCCATTTCTCTCCATGATTGCCTGGTTAATATGCCAGGTGGTGAGAAGGAATAAATCTCTTTCGATTCTTAATTTTAGCTTAAATAACCTGTTTTTGGCGGGGAAATCGGGCTTTTGTATCTGTTTAAGCTTCTCATATAGATATATAAGCTCCTCATTTACGTATATGAGCTCTTCATATAGGTATATAAGCTCCTCATTTAGATATATGAGCTCCTCATTTAGATATATGAGCCCCTCATTTAGGTATATGAGCTCCTCATTTAGGTATATGAACTCCTCATTTAAGTATATGAGCTCTTCATATAGATATATGAGTTCCTCAAATAAAATAAAAACACCTTCGGTTTTTCATTTAAATCAAATTTCATTAAATAAAATCTAAAAATATGTCAGCAAAAAAACAAAAAATCAAGAGAAAAAGTAAGAACACCAATCATCTTACAAACAAGCAAAGCATTAAAACCATTGCAGATAATGCAGCGGGAAGCACAAACACAGCGGTGGCGGCTTCGGGAACAACTTCTTCGGGAAAAGCGGTTACTTTAGGAAATGCAATCACAGATGCAAACAACAAGCGAATTGCGGCAAAAACTGCTACTTCTACTGAATTAACAGCTAATGGTAATGCAGTTGATGGGTATAATGATATGGTAACTGTTATCGAGCAACAATTTCCTGATCAACCAACAGTTTGGAAAAGTTTTGGTTGTGAGGTAACTGATGCTAATACACAGGATGCAACAAAATGTTCTGCTGCTACAAATTGTTCTGTAAGTCAGGGCGAGGCATTAGGAACGGCCGATGTTCATCATGACCCAATACCGGGTTCGGACCATAACAAGGTTTTAGTAACCAATGGCGCTGCAACTGACAGGGCAAGTTATATAGATGTATCTAATCCTGATGAATCGGCTTCGAAAAGTAATCATACTATTAATTTAGCTGCTGCTTATCTTGGAGTTCCATTGTTCTGGATTGTTATAGGTTCTAATACCGCAGGTGATGGTTTTGATTCCACTCCTTTTGGCGGCGGAAGAAAGATTAACTAAGAAATTTAAAAATCAAAAATTTAAAGCCACTCCTGAAAATGGGGTGGCTTTTTTGTGCTTATGAGATTCCTCCTTCGTCGGAATGACAGTATTCTGGTTATAAAAAGTGAGATTGAGGGCAGAATCGCTTTACGATTCTGCCCTCAATCTCCAACTAAAAACAATTGAACCTGTCATTCCGACGAAGGAGGAATCTTTTTATAAACCAAAAGACCTAATACTTCTAACCTTTTTCCTTACTTTTGCCGCGAAACAAAACGAAATCTATTTACCATGAAGAAAATATTTTTGATATTAATGCTTGCATCGGGATTTATTTATTCTGATGCATCGGCGCAGAATACTCCATCACAAAAAGATAAAGAAACCTTTGATAAAATAGTCGGAGTGTGGACTATAAAAGATATTGATGAAGGAACACATATTTCTAAAAGTCAGAAAAAAGAAAATAAAAAGCTGCAGGATGAAATGCTGAAAGATTCATACATGTATTTTAAATCTGATAGTACGCTTGAGTTTCATGTAGCCACCAATGATGCAGATGGTTCCTGGAAAATAAGTGTGGATGGAAGGAAATTGATAATGACAAATAATGATTTAAAGCATGCGGATTCGGTGGAGATTTTAAAACTTTCCAAAACTGAGGCTACGTTTATTGAAGCAGGGACAGCAAAGTTTAAACTATTCCTGGTTAAACAATCCAATGCACTTACCGATGAACAGCAAAAAAAACATGTTGAAAGTATTGCGATAAAAAAACAGCAGGATGAGGATTATACCAAGCAGGCTTATGCTGATTCGGTAGCGGCTGCAAAGGCATATCAGGAGGTGCAGCATAATGATTCTGTTGCAAATGCAATGGGAGAGCGTGGTTCTGATTCGATTGAATTTGCACCTTGTTATTATCTGAAATTGATTTGTAAACCTTTTGAAATGAATGCACTGAATATTAAACTCGAAAAGGTTTCTGAAAATGAATCGTATAACTTTTATAAATGCCAGATTAATCTTCCCGAAGCAAAACGATGTGAATATGGATTTGAGAAATCACAGGACCGACCTTTGCAGTTCAATGCCATCTTCGGAGAAAATCTTTCTGAAAACGATGCGCTTGAATTATATAAAAAGGAAATCTATTATTATAAAACCTGTAATTCTGAACGATGGTCTGAATCAATGCACCGAGAGGATAATGGAAGATGGAGTTATACCGAATTCTCGGGTGGAGGCTATGGCTTTGCAAAAGAAGTATCCATCGAAATGAACCTGGAAGAGAAAAACAGGACCTATACCGTTCGCTTGCATATTGAAGAGGAGCAATAAATTTTACATCAGGATAAAATTTATCCTTATCTTTGTCTGGCAAATCCCAATTAATAAATCTAAATAAAAACTATAATGAGAAAAATTTACCTAATCATTGCACTCGGAATTCTTTCTAACTATTCATCTGCCCAGGATTGGGTGAAGATGATGAAAGATGGAACAACAAACTTCTATGATGTTCAGAAAGCATTCAATGCTTATATGAAAGACAAGGAAGAAGCGGATAATAATAAAACTGTAAATCCTCAAAGCACCACTCAGGAAGCAGAGCACGAACAATCGGGATATGAAATATTTAAACGCTGGGAATATATGATGACGCCAAGAACATTTCCGAAAGGGAATAGAATTGACCAAGGCAAGGCTTTGAAAGAAATTGAATCTGCAAGAAATAATAATCATCATAATGCTAAAAACGGAGCAGGCAATTGGACACCGATTGGTCCGACAAGCATTGTAGATGAAGGCGGCTGGAATCCCGGACTTGGAAGAGTGAATACTGTTATGGTTGATAAAAACGATTCCATGAAAGTTTATGTTGGTTCCCCTTCCGGCGGTTTCTGGAAATCTACCGATGGCGGACAGACCTATGTTTGCACAACGGATAATAATAGGGTTACCGGAGTTACCGCAATTGCAATAGACCCTAATAATTCAAATATAATTTACATTGGCACAGGTGATGGCGATGGATGGGATATGTACACAGGCGGTGTTCTGAAATCCACAGATGGCGGCAACACATGGACACAAACAGGAATGGATTATCAAATGATTCAGGGAAAGAATATTTACAAGATGATGTTTCTTCCCGGAAGCAGCACAACAATCTTTTGCGCAACCAATGATGGAATTTATAAAACCACTGATGCAGGAGCAACATGGTACTTTACTTTTCAAGGTTATATTCGTGATATGAAATTTAAACCCGACGATGCAAGTGTTTTGTATGCTGCCGGAACTTCATTTTATAAATCCACAGATTCCGGAAGTACTTTTACAAAGATTATTACTGGATTACCTGCAGATACAAGCGTTAATAGATTAGCTATCGCAGTAACTCCTGCAAATCCAAATATTGTTGATGTTGTTGGAGGTGATACACACAACAGTGGATTCTTCGGGATGTACACTTCAGCAGATGGAGGAAATACTTTTTCATTAATGTCAAATACTCCCAATTTATATGGATGGGCAACCGATGGAAGTGATGTTGGCGGACAAAGTTGGTATAGTATGACGCTTGCGATTTCTCCTACTAACCCGAATATAATTTTCACAGGAGGAGTAAATGTTTGGGAATCCATTGATGGTGGCATCAACTGGAATATTATTGCTTATTGGGGATACCCTTCTTCTTATGCTTATGTCCATGCCGATCAGCATTGCATGGATTTCTTTAACAACTCAATTTATATTGGTTGCGATGGTGGTTGTTTTAGAAGTACGAACCTTGGTGGCAACTGGACAGATTTAAGTAAAGGCATGCAGATTATGCAATTCTATCATCTTTCAGGAACTCCTCAAAATCCTAATATCTTAATGGGAGGTGCACAGGATAATGGTTGCAACAGGATGGTAAATAATTCATGGGGGCAGGTTTTTGGTGCCGATGGATTTGTAACGGCAATTGATCCAACCAATCCAAGAATCTTCTATGTTGAATCACAAGGTGGCGGAATGGCAAGGACAACAGATAGCGGAGCAAACTGGGTAGGAATATCTCCTCCAAATAATGGTGGCGGCGCCTGGAGCACTCCTTATATGTTAGATCCAAACAGTCCTGAAACTATTATTGCAGGTTACGTTAATGTCTGGAAAAGCCTTGATACAGGAAGCACATGGACACAGATTTCAGGCTTTGACACGGTAGGTAATATTACTTCCATTGCCATTGCTCAAAGCAATTCGAATTATATTTATGTTTATCGAAATGATACTTTATATAAAACCACCGATGGAGGAGCAACATGGAATAATATCTCTGCAGGTTTACCTTTGAGTTATATTTATTTAACTTCAATCACAGTTTCAAATACTGACCCTAATCGTCTTTGGATTTCTCTTTCTGGATATAATGCCGGTCAAAAGGTTTATGGTTCTTATGATGGAGGTGCTACATGGTTTAATTATTCCGGGAATCTTTCCAATCTTCCTATTAATTGCATTCTCTACCAGAATAATTCCTACGAAGGATTATACATCGGAACAGAAACCGGAGTTTATTACCGAGACAGCACGCTCAGTAACTGGCAACCTTTCTATAATGGACTTCCGAATATGATGGTTGAAGATTTAGTTATTCAATATCAAACCAATAAAATAAGAGCAGCAACTTATGGAAGAGGTGTTTGGGAATCTTCACTATACACTCCTCCATCTGCACCACCTGTTGCAGCTTTTACTGCTGATAAATTTATTGTTTGCCCTGAAGTATCCATTCAATTTACTGATTTATCCACAAATGCATCATCACAATGGAGCTGGAGTTTCCCTGGTGGAATTCCAAATACATCCAACCAACAAAATCCTGTTGTTTCATATCTTAACACAGGCACTTATCCTGTTCAATTAGTTGCTTATAATCTTTTCGGAACTGATACAGCAATTCAAAATTCTTACATCACAGTTACCTATCCATCGGCGGTTAATTTACCTTTGCAAGAAGGATTTGAAACAACAAATTACCCTCCAACTTCCGATTGGAGAGTTTATGATAATCCAACAAATAGCGGGGAATGGTTTC
>Ga0207096_1058_pt1 | contig 19144 bp, 17 predicted proteins | sample Alteio_BWMinHeat_86_FD_153547 | JGI IMG/M metagenome (GOLD analysis project Ga0207096, IMG submission 153547) | Enriched cells from forest soil in Barre Woods Harvard Forest LTER site, Petersham, Massachusetts, United States -... | ecosystem: Environmental > Terrestrial > Soil > Temperate forest >...
TCTCATGCAGAACGTGGAGCGCGAAGCCCATCGCGTTGCCAACACCACCGGGGCGGAGATCACAGATATTTGGGTTGAGTATTTATGATCCGAGACTGGGAACTGTGATCTGGGGCTTGCCAAAAGAGGAAGTAGCCTGAGCACGTTCTAAATGTGAATTCTTGGCATTGGCGGCCAAGACTCCAGTAAAATAGCCTGTAAACAACTATTGGAAACTAGTCCCCCCTTTCAAACAAGTTTATGCAGAACCGTAATGTACAGCATCGCCGCGAGCGCATGGCAGACGCGTTGCGTGACGAGATCGGAGCCTTGATTGAAGGCGAACTGGGCGATCCGCGCATCGGCCTGGCCACGGTGAGCGAGGTATTGCTTGCGAGCGACGGCAAATCGGCGCGTGTGTTTGTGGAAGCGGAAGGGACCGAGCAGGAAGCGGACGACACCGTTGAGGGGCTGAATGCGGCGCGAGGCTTCATCCGGCACAAACTGGTAGAGCGGCTCGGGCTGCGTCATGCACCGGAGCTTTTCTTTCAGCTCGATACTTCCACGGCGCGCCAGGATCGGATCGAGAAACTGTTGCAGCGCATCAAGAAGAGAAAATAAGGGTTTTTAAAATAAAGTTTTTTAAAGGTAGAGGGCAGAATCCAATGGTGGGCGAGGTCATCAAGAAGATCAATGAGCACGAGTCGTTCGTGCTGACCTCCCACGCCCGTCCCGATGGCGACGCCATCGGTTCCGTGCTGGCCTGTTCGCAGATCCTGCAATCATTAGGCAAGCAGACACAGATCGTCCTGAGCGATGGCGTGCCGGTGCTCTACCGGCGCCTGCCTTGGGCCGATTCGGTGATCCAGGCCTCGGAGATCAACGGCCGCGGCGAAGCCGCCATTATTCTTGAATGTGACAGCCTGCAGCGTACCCGTCTACGCGGGCTCGAGCGCCGCTTCCTTATCAACATTGATCACCATGCCAGCGGGCGTCCGTTCGCAAACTTGAATTGGATTGATCCTTCCGCGTGCGCCACAGCCGAGATGATTTTTCAATTGGCGCGTAAGGCCGGCGTGAAGATTACACCCGACATTGCAACCTGCCTTTACACCGCAGTCGTGACCGACACGGGATCATTCCGTTTTGCCGGGACCAATCAGCGCACCTTTGCCCTGGCGGAGGAGTTGGTGCGCTCCGGCGCCGATCCCGTGCGGGTTGGGCAGGCGGTTTATTTTTCCAATCCGATTTCCAAGACCTTGTTGCTGGGCGCGGCGCTGCGCAATCTGAAGCGGGATGGAGTGCTGGCATGGATGCACGTGACCCGCGAGGATATGTCCAATTGCCAGGCCGCCGATGAAGATTGCGAAGGCCTGGTGAATTACGCCTTGGGCAACGCGGGCATTGAGGTCGCGGCATTTTTTCGCGAGCTGGAGAACGGCAGGTTTCGCGTGAGCTTGCGCAGCAAGGGAGCGGTCAACGTGGCGGCGGTTGCCGATGAACTCGGCGGCGGTGGCCATGAATGTGCCAGTGGATGCTCGGTGGAAGGTCCTTTGCCGGCTGCGGAAGAATTCGTCTTGGGCAAGCTGCGTTGCGCCATCGCGCGGGTTTCCTCAACCCAGCCTCATTCATGAACCCATCGCAAGGCAGAGCGCGGCTTCACGAGTGGGTCGTAGTGGGCGTATTCTGCGCCTTCTTCTTTTTTTATGGATTGGCTGCCTTTGGCCTGGTGGGCGCTGATGAGCCCCGCTACGCACAGATCGCCCGCGAGATGCTTGCACGCCACGACTGGGTATCGCCCACACTCTATAGCCGGGTCTGGCTGGAAAAGCCCGTTCTTTATTACTGGGGTGCCATGCTCAGCTATCGCGCTTTGGGAGTGAGCGACTGGGCGGCACGTATTCCGGTGGCCCTGCTTGCCTCGTTGATGGTTGCTGCTCTCCATCTCTTCATACGTCGCTTCCGCCCCGGCGCGCAGCTTCATGTTGTATTGATTGCCTGCTCCAGTGCAGCGCTATTGGCCTTTGCCCGCGCCGGTTCTACCGACATGCCGCTGGCCGCATGCTTCACCATGGGATTGCTGGCCTGGCTGGCGTGGTTCCAAACACAAGAGAAAAAGTGGCTGCTTGGGTTTTATTTTTTTACGGCCGCAGGCATGCTGGCCAAGGGACCAATAGCGCCGGCGCTGGCGGGGTTGATCATCATCTGTTTTGCGCTGTTGCGCTGGGATGTGCGTCTCGTTCTACAGACGCTATGGATTCCCGGCATTCTGGTCTTTCTTCTGACAGCAATGCCGTGGTATGTGCTGGTGCAGTTGAGGAATCCACAGTTCTTCTCGGAATTTATTTTGCGGCAGAACCTGGCGCGCTTTGGAACCAATCTCTATCATCACGAGCAGCCTTTCTGGTATTACCTTCCCGTCTTGTTGCTGGGATTGCTTCCCTGGACGGTATTTGCACTGGCGGCGTGGGTCAGGGTAGCACGGGATTTTTTTCGGAGGAGTGCAGTTGCGAAAGACGAAGCCACCGCCGATGATCTGGGAAAATTTCTGGCGATTTGGGCCGTGGTCCCAGTCGTCTTTTTTTCCCTATCGCAATCTAAGCTTCCCGGCTACATTCTGCCTGCAATTCCTGCGTGGGTCCTGTTGACGGTTTTGTATTTCACGCATCAATCCACTGTAAAGACGCGGAATTATGCCTTATGGATTGTTCATGCGCTTAGCGTGGCTGGGGTTGCAGCATTCGTTCTTTTGGCGCCTGCCATTTTGCAAACTCACGAGATGCCTTCTGTCAGTATGTTGACAGTGCCACTGGTGGTGGCCGCGATTTTAGCGGCAGGCATGATTGCGCTGGGGTTTTGGCGAGGCTGGCAGATGATGATTGCCAGCACCTTGTTTATTGCGGTGGCTGCAACCGGTGTTCTGTTAAAGACTGCAACCCCGGTGATTGACGCTACACAGTCGGCGCGTCCCGTGGCCAGGTATTTGGCCGGCAGTAAGCTGCCGGTGGCGGTCTTTCAAGTGCCGCGTGAAATTGAATACGGGCTGGGATTTTATTTTAACCGGGAGATTCCCAGCTACGATGCCGGCAACGTTCCCCAGCAAGAGCATTTTCTGGTCACAAAGAAAGACAGCTTCAAGGAACTGATACAAATCATGCAGGCGCGGGCAGCGCAGGGGCAGGGAACGCGCGTGCGCTGTTCCGGAGAGAGTATGCTGCAGCCCGATACTTCTTTTCGTTCACCCGTTTTCGATTTGTATCGTGTCTCTTCAGAGCCATCTTGCATTGAAATTTTTCCAGCAGCAGGAGGAATTCTTTCTGGTAAGAAATAAATCTATCTTCAGTTGCATGCATACGAACTGTATTTGTGGGTTGCGTGCATTTGCGTATCCGCTTTGGCGTCTCCGGCTCTTGGAGAGCGACTTATCGTATCGCTTTGGGCGAATTCTGATTTTCTTTGCGCTTGCAGTCTTACCAATGTCCGCGCAGCGGCTGCCGGTGCTGAAGCAGATTGACCTGCCCTACAGCCTCTACTACCGTGAAATGTACCTGCCGCAGTTGACCAGCGGCCCCAGCTCCGTGGCGTGGATGCCCGATTCGCAGAGCGTCATCTTTTCCATGCAAGGCTCGCTTTGGCGGCAGGGCCTTGGGTCCACAACTGCTGAACAACTCACGAGCGGCCCTGGATATGACTACCAGCCCGATGTTTCCTCCGACGGTAAGTGGGTGATTTATTCGAAGTACGATCATGATGCGATTGAATTGTGGCTGCTCGATCTCACCACCCAAAAGAGCAAACAGCTCACCAAAACCGACGCTGTCAACGTGGAGCCGCGCTGGTCGCCTGCTTTTAAGAGTGGAGACATGCGGGTGATGTTTGTCTCTACCCAGCTCAACCGGCACTTTCATGTCTTTGTGGCGCAATTTGATCCTGCCAAAGCAGAGTTGAAAGAAGTGCAGCGGCTGACGGCAGAGGCGCGCAGCACACTGCCGCGGGTTTTCTACGGCATCTTCGACCATGAGATCAGCCCAACCTGGTCGCCCGATGGCAAAGAGATTATTTTTGTTTCCAACCACAATCGTGTTGATGGCGCCGGCGGCTTCTGGCGGATGAAGTCGCAGCCGGTTTTGGTGGAAGCCCCACCCATGGTTCCACGCGGGCCCTTCGGTATGATGGCCCGCCGGCTGCCGCCGATTGTGAAAGAAGAGTCACACCAGATTCATGATGAAGAAACTACATGGAGGGCGCGGCCCGACTGGTCCCCTGATGGCAAGCGCGTGGTGTATGCATCGTATTCGGGATCGCTTGCGAGCGGGAAACATCAGCTTCAGGTAATGACCTCCGAGGGCAGGGACACAGCGCCGCTTTCCCAATCGCAGGGAGAGTACGACGATACCAACCCACGCTGGTCCCCGGACGGAAAATCCATCGCTTTTATCTCCAACCGGGGCGGCAATCTTTCCTTATGGGTACAAGACGCGTCGGAGGGAAGCCAGCGTGAGATTGCCCGGAAAGACCTCAAATTTCTTGCCACGATGGCCACGATTCGATTGCAAGGCGGCGAGGTGAGTGGAGCTGCAGGGCCGGTGAGGGTTTCCATCACCGGTGCAGATGGACGCGACTATGCAACCGATGATGCTCTGGTTTACACCGACGACGGCTTTGACCAGAAAGAGCGTCCTTTTGAAGTTCATTATTTCGACCTCAGTGTCTCGCGGCTGCGGCCTTCGCAGGCGATTACGGTCCCGCCTGGAAAGATCCACGTAGAGATTACGCACGGCCTGGAACATGTGCCGGTCAGTCTGGATGTTGACCTGAAGGCCGGCGAAAGCAAAACCATTCCATTCAAACTGCAGGCTTTACGTTTGCGTGATCCACTGGGGAGCCGTTGGATGGACGGCGATGTCCACGTGAGCACGAAATACGGAGGGGCATACCACAGCACACCTCTGACCCTGCTCACGCAGATGCAAGCAGAAGACCTCAGCCTGGCATACAGTCTGATGACAAGCAACGATGAACAACATTCTCCGGACGCCACGACGGCTGGCGTAGCCAGCAAGGCCGATCCCAATTTTGATTTGAAGACTGGTCCCGGAGTTCGTACTACCCACCATGTTCTGAACGGAATCGAGTTCCAGTCGAATTACTTGGGAAATCTGGGATTGCTCAGTGCTTATCCGTCAAGTTCCCGCCGCTATGCAGCTTATCCAAACGCGGCTCGGACCGGCTTTTTCCCCACAAATGCCGATATCGTTGACTGGTTTCACCAAACAAATAGGTTGGTTGGCTACGCGCAAAATTTTCGTGAAGTTCCCAATCCCGTCAATGATGAAAAGCTGTCCTATGAGCTCCCCATTGATGTTGCCCTGGGCAAAGTGGACTACTACGAAGTTCTTGACTCCGGCGATCACAAATCGTCTGCCGAGATCTGGTACAAGCTCCTCAATCTGGGATTTCGTCTTCCCGCCGCCGCCGGGAGTAGCGCCATTGCCAACTACTCTTCGCTGCGCGGGCCGGTTGGCTTGGACCGGGTATACGTACGGGTCCCAAGCGGGCCGTTCAAAACCAATGCATGGCTTGACGGTTTAAAGCACGGCCGCAGTTTCGCTACCAACGGTCCTCTGTTGCGTTTTACCCTTGGCACAGAAGCTGTTGGCGGAGAGCTTAAGTTGCCTGCGCCCGGACGCGTAAAATTCACGGTGGCGTTACGCTCTATTGTGCCCGTGGACCATCTGGAAGTTGTCTGCAATGGCGAGGTCATGATTAATGTGCCTATGAACCAGACACATAATGCCAGCGATGCAATTGGGGCCCTGCAACTTCCGCGCAGCGGATGGTGTTTGTTGCGCGCCTGGGCCGAAAAAACGGAAGACCCCGTTCTCGATAGTTATCCTTATGCGACCACCAGTCCAATTTACGTCACGGTGGCCGGCGCCAAGCCCAGGTCACCCAATGATGCGGCGTACTTCATGGCCTGGATTGATCGAGTAGCAGAAAATGCCAAGGCAAACTCGGAATACAAGAACGAGGCGCAAAAAACCGGGGTTTTGAAAACGATACAAGACGCACGCGCCGTTTATGAAAAACTGGCCAGGTAGAGACGTAGCAAACTGCGTCTCTACGCTAGGCAACGTGCGCTGCAGGCTGGGTCAGAGAGCGATGCGCGGCCTGCTGAATGAATCGCTTCATCACGGTCGCCCACATCACTTTCTTGCGTGCAGCACTTTCCTTGAGGCCGCGCCCGTTGGCAAACATGGCCAGCAAAGCTTTCATTTTAAGCACGCGCAACAGAGCCTGGTCCGAGGCCGAAACTCCGTAGGCTTCCAAAAAATTTTTCTGGATAGAAGAGGTAATGCTGCGGTTGCAAAAAGGATATTTCTCCAGCGCTTCAATCGTAGCCAGAAACGTGGCCACATCCTGGAATGAGGCGCCGTGCTGGCTCATGCGCGCGAACTCACTGATTCCGACCCCACCATCGCTTACCAGCACATTCAGCGGGGTAAAATCGTTCAATACGGCTGACGCCGCCATGGTCTTTTTGTTGCGATGCAGGGCATTACGAGCGCCGGTCATGATGGAACGCACATCGCTTTCTTCCAGCCCTTCTTTGCGGCATTGAGTGCAAACCTGCTCCAATTCAGCCAGCAGTTGCTCAGCATCAAAAGGCGATGGCATGTTAGCCGTGGCGCGATGGAAAGACCGCAACCATGTACCGGTATGCCTGGCGGCTTCAGCCAGTCCGTTGCCGGCATTGAAGCCCGGCAGCAAAGCAGCCTTCATGATCATGGATTGCAAGGGCAATCCGCTCAGCTTTTCTGCAACTACGGTTCCCAATTCGGTGAAGTCGCCCAGTGGGCGCGGTACGCCTATAAGCTTTTTCTTTTGCGAGACCTTGTGCACCGTAACCAGATTGAGGAATTCCTGCTGCGCCTTGTTTCGAGCCAGTTCAGCGCCACTCTTATTGCGATAAACCTTGGCTGCCACGCGCGCGTTGCCATCGCCGAAGTTCAGCACGATATCGTAAATGAAGTGGTCGGTTTTGGGCGTATGGCCAACCACGCGCACATTGCGCAGCTCCCCATGTTGAGGATAAAACTTGGCCGCAGAAACGCGCAGCTCGGCGACAATTTGATCCATTACATTTTCAGTCATTCTCGCTCCAAGTGTGAAATAGAAATGACGTTGGAACCTGCATTCGATGGCGATGCATTCCTGGTTCCACAGAAGAGATGAGAATTACTCCCTAAGTCATTGAAAAGAAAAATAATTTCCAACGTTTTAGAGAAGCAGTGGAAACGCAGAACTGTATATGAGCATCACAATGCACAATATGTGAAATTAGAGCTACAGCCCAATCCCGAAGCACGATCAAACAAAGTTGGGCTAGATTTTCTGATTTGAAAGCAAGGGCCGGAGCGCGGCGCCAAACCTAGGCCGTTTACATTGGATCCACGATGTTAATTCGTGAAAGGAAATTTAAAATGAGCACAATATTCAATCGATCAAAGTTAGTCGCAGTTCCAACGGAAAAAGGTTCGAGGCGCGCGGCCGTCGAAGAGATACAGTTTTTCATCGGTCAATGTTCGCTCGGTTCTCTTCTCGTGGCCAGGAGTGCCAAGGGTATTTGCGCCCTACTGCTCGGAGACGCTCCCGATGCATTGGCACGCGATCTGAAGCGCCGATTTCCACACGCTCATCTGACCGATGGCGATGCCGGGTTCGAGAAACTCATCGCCAAAGTCGCCGGTTTTGTGGAAGCTCCGGAACTCGGTCTCAACCTGCCGCTTGACATGCGCGGAACGGTATTCCAGCAACGTGTCTGGCTGGCATTGCGGGCGATTCCAGCCGGAGCGACGGCCAGTTACGCCGATATCGCCCGGCGCATCGGATCGCCCAAGGCAGTCCGCGCAGTGGCGCAAGCTTGTGCCGCGAACGCTATCGCTGTCGCCATACCCTGTCACCGTGTCGTGAAGAACGATGGCAGTCTGTCTGGTTATCGCTGGGGCGTCGAACGCAAACGCAGTCTCCTGAAGCGTGAGGCGGTAGCAGCATGAGCACGACTGCGCAGTCAAAACAACCGGATCCGGCGGACCGGACCATCGAAACCCGTGTGGAGGCGCTCGATTGGGCGAGCGTCTCTACTCATCTCGATGCTAACGGTTGGGCAATGATAGATGCGCTTTTGACGGACGGAGAATGCCATGAAATAGCAGACCTATACGTCAACGACGGCATCTTCCGCAGCCGGGTTGTAATGGCGCGGCACGGTTTCGGGCGGGGCGAATACAAATACTTCGCTTATCCGCTGCCTGATATCGTCGCCCATCTGCGCCATGCTTTCTATCCGCAACTCGCTCCGATCGCCAATCGCTGGAATGCTTCGATGGGCATCAACGTTCGCTACCCGGACGCACACGCCGACTTTATCAAGCGCTGTCACCAGGCAGGTCAAGAGCGTCCCACGCCGCTTCTTCTCCAATACGGTACGGAAGATTATAACTGTCTGCACCAGGACCTATACGGCGAGCATGTTTTTCCGCTGCAGGTTGCGATTCTCTTGTCTGAGCCAGGCGAAGACTTCACTGGTGGCGAGTTCGTGCTGACCGAACAACGGCCGCGTATGCAGTCACGCGTTGAGGTGGTTCCCTTGAGTCGAGGTGATGCAGTGATTTTTGCGGTGCACAATCGTCCAGTGCAGGGTACACGCGGAACTTATCGCGTCAACATGCGGCACGGGGTCAGCCGGCTTCGGTCTGGCAATCGCCATACCCTCGGAATCATCTTCCATGACTCGAAGTGATCATGATTTGTTCGAAGCCCGTGGGTTCCTCACCGCGGAGTGGTTCCCGGCATTTTGGATCTCAAGCCGTGCTGCTACTGATTGCTTTTTGTGCGACCGCCTGAGATTTGTCGTCTACCGCGCGGAGTGAGTCATTGATCGTCTCCGGCACCGAGGCGCCGTCGCGATGTCGCTTGTTGATAGACGCTGTAAGGATCTGGCAAAGAAGAAAACGGTTGGGGACCTTGACCGAAGCGGCAAAGATGAGTCCGGAGCGCATGTGTAGCACCTCGCAATGCGAATGGCTGCATCGGCGAAGGCCCGACGGATAGGGACCGTGTCTCCGGAGAAATCAGCTATTCTCACTATACGCTTGCTGCACCTAAACTCAACGCAATTAATTCTGCCGAGACACAGCTCCGCTCCGGTGTAGGCACACGCCTCATTACATTTAAAGATGAAGCTGACTAGTAAAACAGGTATTTCCGCCACTTGGCGTCAGAGTGTCCCATCAGCCGCATGATGTGCCGGCTGGTATGCAAATTAAAAGGACGCGGCTCGCGCAGCGGTTTCATCTCCGCCTCGTGCGGCAGGCGGCTTCCTTTTCTGCGGTTGCAAGGATGGCAGCAGGCCACCAGATTTTCCCAGGTAGACGAGCCTCCGCGAGAGCGCGGGATCACGTGGTCCAGCGTCAGTTCGGCGGCCACGAGTACGGTGCCGCAGTATTGGCAGGTGTTGCGGTCGCGCAGCAGAATGTTCTTACGCGAGAGCGCCCGCGTCTGATGCGGAATGCGGCGGTACTCAAGCAGACGAATCACCGAAGGCACACGCACCGCAAAGCGGGCGGCGTGCAGAAAGTGCCCGTTCTCTTCTTCGGTCATGGCTACGCCTTTGAGCACCAGCACAATGGCGCGGCGCGCAGCGCACACGTTGATGGGTTCATAGGAAGCGTTCAAGACCAGAACCGGAGCATGCATTACGTGATGTCCACTCTGGGATGGCGCAGGCGGGTGCTCCGCTGCCCGGTGAGCCATGTGTCCCGAATGGTGCATTTTCCCCGACATACCCTCTACTTTATGCCTCCGCTGCTTTGGCCAAGTTCATACTAATGTTGCTTGTACGTAAAAATCCTGCTGGCCGCGCAGGTTCTCCCTTAAAAACTCGTGCCACTGTAGCCACCGCTACAGCACGTGCGCCCGCGCGAAGCAGCACGCGGCTGCACTCGGCGGCGGTGGTCCCGGTGGTAAAGACGTCATCCACTAACAGTATTGGATGATCGCGGACCTCCGCAGGCTTCGTCACAACAAAAGCCCCGCGCAGGTTGGCGCGGCGCTGGTGTTGCGTCAGCCCGGTCTGGGTAGAGGTCTCTCTGCGTCGTTCCAGCAGGCCGGAATTTATTTCGAGCTTAGATCCAAGCCGCCGCTGTGCGGCGCGCGCAATCAATTCCGCCTGGTTGAAGCCACGCTGTCTGTGCCGCGAACGATGCAGCGGAACCGGCACAATCTTCCACGCGCCCACCTCGAGATGCAGCGACCGGATGGTCTCAGCCAGATACGCTCCTAGAAGATCTGCGGCCGGCCGAACGTTCTCATACTTCAGCAGGTGAACCAGTTCGCGCAATTCACCGTCATAGCCGCCATAGGCTACCGCCCTGGTAAATGGAGGCCGTGCGCGCTGGCACATCCCGCAAACACTCCCTGCATCCGAATCAGATGGCGTGAACTGCCCAGATGTGAAACGAAAGAGGCGTTCGCTGCAAATGGAACACACTCCGCCTTCCATTCTGTGAATTGAATCTACGCACTGCCGACAGACTGGAAGCCGTGAGATTTCAGTTAAAGGAACCGCGCAGATGCGGCAATCGCCGGGAAAAACCGTGTTAAACAAGCCCTTGGCAGCGGCGCTCAGGGGTGAGAAAAGCGCAGGAAATCCCCTGGCTTCAGGAACCCTACTTCGCGTTAGGTCATCTGTACTGCTGAAGACTGACCTCCCTGGCCACAATTGGAGTGTGTGCTTAAGTTGAGTATATCATCGCTTTTAAGCCATTGTCTTTGGGGGCTGCGGCGTGCTAACGTGCCCCTTTCATTTTTTATCAGATTTTAACCGCTGTTTACCGATTTGTGACAAACACGGCTGAATCAAGGAGAGGCTATCTTGGCTGAAGAAACTCAAGTGCAGACGAAAGATCAACCCAAAGAAGCAGAGTTTCAACCTTATATACCCGCTACACAGGCTCCACCAGAGTTCACCTTCCGCGCAATTGCCCTGGGAGCGTTGTTTGGGTTGTTGTTTGGCGCAGTGACCGTTTACGTAGGCCTGCGTGCCGGACTCACCGTATCGGCATCCATTCCCATCGCCGTGCTCTCCATCACTATTTTGCGTGCCTTCGGCAAGGCTACGATTCTCGAAAACAATATCGTGCAGACCACCGGCAACGCCGGGCAGTCTATAGCTTCAGGAGTAATCTTTACTCTACCCGCGCTGATCTTCCTGGGGTTCCAATTGGAACGACCCCGTATTTTTGTTCTGAGCCTGGTCGGCGGATTGATCGGCGTCTTCTTCATGATCCCGCTGCGCCGGCAGCTCATCGTAAAGGAACACGGTGTGCTTAAGTATCCTGAAGGCGCTGCCTGCGCCGATGTGCTCATCGCGGGTGACCGCGGAGGTAGCTTCGCTGGCCGCGTCTTCTGGGGGCTCGGACTGGGCGCGCTGTACACGCTGTTCCAAAATGAGAACCTGTTCTCCGCCTGGCCCAGCGCTCCAACATGGGACATCAAGTCATATCCGGGTGCTTCCATTCGCGCTTCTACCACCTCAGAGTACATGGGCGTGGGCTACATTATCGGCCCGCGCGTCGCCGGAGTCCTGCTCGCCGGCGGAGTCTTTTCCTGGCTGGTACTGATGCCGGCCATCCACTTCTTTGGCTCTGGTATGACGACACCGATTTATCCCGGCACTGTTCCTATTTCGCAGATGCCGCCCACCGATCTTTGGCGCACCTACGTCAGGCCCATGGGCGCTGGAGCTGTCGCAGCCGCAGGTTTAATCACATTGATCAAAACCATTCCCACCATTGTCTCTGCATTGCGGGCCAGCCTGAAGCAGCTTGGCTCAGGCAAAAGCGAGCAGTCGAACCTGCGCACTGAAAACGACCTGCCGATTTCGGTCACCATAGGCGGCTCGGTGCTGCTCATCATCATGATGTGGGCGTTCCTGACCTTCAAGCCGATTCACGGCGCCGAGACCTCGATGTTCGCCAACATTGTCGCCTCGATCTTCGTTGTGGTCTTTGGATTTCTATTCGTTACCGTCTCCTCGCGCATCTGTGGTTTGATTGGCAGCTCCGCCAATCCTGTTTCGGGAATGACCATCGCAACATTGATGGCAACCTCAGGAATCTTCCTCGCCCTTGGCTGGACCGCTCCTGCCTTTGGTGCCCTCGTGCTGGCCGTCGGAGGCGTGGTATGCATCGCCTCGGCCAACGCTGGCGATACATCCCAGGACCTCAAAACTGGTTATCTGATCGGTTCCACCCCCAGGGCGCAGCAACTGGCGCTACTCGTCGGAGTGGTCGTCTCTACATTCGCCGTAGGCAGCACGCTGATCCTTATGAATAAAGGGCTCGAGGAGTTTCGGCAGCTGACCAAGCAGGTAGACATTAATCATCTGCCGGCTGGAGTAAGCCTGGAAGAAAACAATGGCGCGCGAACATTCGATCGCGACCATTTCAGCTATCACAATACCCAGGGACAAGAGGTCACTCTTCACGGCAGCGATTTCTACCTGCTGAATGCCATCAACTCGTCTGAAATCGCCAATGGCAAATATCTCTACAATCCCAAAACAGGTCAGATCGAGGTGCAGTGGATCCAGGGCATCGGCAGCGAGCGCGCCGCCGCACCACAGGCGCAATTGATGTCCACCGTGATCAACGGCATTCTTACGCGCAAGCTGCCTTGGGGATTGGTGATGCTCGGCGTCTTTCTCGTGATTGTCGTGGAGCTGTTAGGCATACGTTCGCTGGCCTTTGCCGTGGGCGCCTATCTCTCCATAGGAACCACGCTTGCGATTTTCGTTGGAGGTGTGACGCGATGGCTGGTTGAAACCGCCGCTAAGCGTGCCGGTGAAACTCCCACCGAAAGCGAGGTCAGCCCCGGCTCTCTCTTCGCCAGCGGACTCATCGCTGCGGGCGGAGTCATGGGATTACTCGGAATTGGCGTGAAGCTCCTCGAAAGTACGGGAGTGCTTCCCGAGAACTGGCTAGCCTGGGGCGCGAAATTCCCTGCCATGGCCAATAGCAACCTGCTTGCAGTGATCACTTTCCTGTTGCTGGCCGTCTCACTCTTTTACTTTGCCCGCAAGCCGCTGGAAAGCAAGAAGAATTGACGAAGGATGAAGTAAGAAGTCTGATTTACGATTTGTGATTTACGATTAAAATCGTACTTCTTACTTCAAACTTCTTACTTCATAATGTCCGTCGCCCAAAACATAGCTTCCATCCACGAGCGCATTGCCCAGGCTGCCCGCCGCGCCAATCGCTCCCCTGAAGAAATAACCCTGATGGCGGTAACGAAAACGGTCGCGGCGGCGCGAATCAAAGAAGCCTACAACGCTGGAATCCGCGTCTTCGGCGAGAATCGCGTGCAGGAATTTACCGCCAAAGCGGCAGAACTGCATGATCTTCAGGAAGCACAATGGCATCTGATCGGACACTTGCAATCGAACAAAAGCAACCAGGCCGCAGAGCTCTTCACGGCCATTGATTCGCTGGATTCCATGCGCCTTGCTCAGCGATTGAACAGTGCCGCCCATGAGCGCGGCAAGAAACTGGCAACATTGCTTGAGATCAACATTGCAGGAGAAGCTTCCAAGCACGGTTTCTCTCCCCATTCCCTCGAGTTGCGGGATTTGCTCAAGCAGAGTGCTGAGCTCCCGCATCTCAAAATTGGCGGCTTGATGGCGGTTCCTCCCTTTACAGAAGATGCAGAAAGCGTGCGGCCCCACTTCCGCCAATTGCGGCAATTGCGCGATGAGTTGGCAAGATCTTCTGGCTTAACCTTAGGCACGCTTTCCATGGGTATGTCGCACGATTTTGAAGTTGCCATTGAAGAAGGTTCAACCTGCGTGCGGGTGGGAACAGCGATTTTCGGCGAGCGGCCGGGAGCAGATCAGCATGATTGACGTAACGGCGACTACGCAACCCCGGGAACCTGAGCAGCCTCGCATTCGGAATTATTTTGTGATTGCCGCAGTTGGCGCTCTCATAGTTTTAGGGACCATACTCCGTTTTTCTCATTTGGGGGCAACAAGCCTGTGGGCTGACGAGGCGGCAAGCATGGCCATCGTGACCAATCCTGATGCGGACCATCATCTCAGTTGGCCCGAATTTCTGAGGTCAACATGGTCTAGAGAATTCAATATGGTGTTTTACTACTCGCTGCTGCGCGGGTGGATTCAGTTAGGAAACAGTGAAGCATTTATTCGGAGTCTTTCCGTCATTCCTGGGATATTCAATATTTTCATCATTTATCTTCTGGGAGCGCGCTTGCTTTCCCAAAAGGTGGGCATGGTTGCCGCCTTCCTGCTGGCGATCCACGTCTCTCACCTCGCCTATTCGCAAGAAGCCCGAAGCTACAGTCTGGTTACGCTGCTTTGTTCATTGTCGTTCCTCTTTCTATGGTATGGCGTGAACACAAGCCATCGCCGATACTGGGTGCTGTACACCGCTTGCACCGTGCTAGCAATCTACACGCATTTATTCGCCGTTTTCTTCCTGCCGGCGCAGTGGTTCTCGATTGTGTTCTTAAAACCCAAAGAAAACCGCTGGAAGAGTTTTCTCATCAGCGCAACAGCGGTGTTGCTCCTGGCCGCTCCGGCTCTATTTTTCATTCTCACCCACGACGGGGGACAGATCGGCTGGGTTGAAAGGACCAATCTACGAGACGTGGCCAATGTGACAGCGTTCCTTGCCGGCGTCCGGCCAAGAAGCCTTTGGCCCTATATTCCGTTGCTCATTTTGGCGGTACGCGAGTTTATTCGGATACTTCGACAGTCTGGCCGTTCGCTCGCGAGTTGGTCTCCTGCGTTATTGTTGAGCTGGCTTTGGGTTCCGTTATTTGTGGTGTTGATCATCTCCATCAGGAAACCGATCCTTTATCCCAGGTTCCTGATTTTTTGTATTCCCGCATATGTGCTGGTTGCCGCCTGGGGATTGTGCTCGATCCTGAATCGTTCGGTTTTCTTGATTTACCTGGGTGTGCTCGTATTTTTCTCGCTGGTGTACGTCAAGAGGTATTATCAGACGCCCAAAGAAGATTGGCGCGCGGCCGCAGCTTATGTCTTCTCCCACGCAAGACCGGGTGATGTGGTGGCATTGCCTCCAACTTCTCCTCCGTGGGCCTTCCATTACTATCTGGCGAGGTGGGACCACAATCTTAAGATTCCAATTGATTCCAATCCTGACAACGCACCGGCAAGCCAGTGGATCAATACACTCGCCCGCGGACATCAAAGAATCTGGCTGGTTCAATATAGTCAGGTACTCACAGCGCCGGGAGCCGCTGCGATCAACGATGCATTTCATCGCGAGCTTGATCGCGATGATGAATATCAGGTCTTTGAATTGCAGGTCGAGCTCTACCAGCGCCACGCTGCAGTGGCCCAGTCAGCACGGCCAGGGCTGTGAGCGACACCAGCGAACCTGCCAATCTATGGAGATTGGCATATACATATAAATGTTCACGATCCACGAAAACAGCGCAGGCGTCAGCTTTACAGTCAGGGTCCATCCTCGGGCGAAACACGACGTCATTGTGGGCGAAATGGGCGACGCTCTCAAACTCGCGTTGAAGGCCCCGCCCGTGGAAGGCCGGGCCAATGAGGCCTGCATTGAATTCTTCGCAAAACTTTTGAAAGTACCACGCTCCTCCGTTACCATAGCCAGCGGCGAAAAAAATCGTCTCAAGGTTGTACGTATCAACGGCATCAGCGCCGAGCAGCTTCGCCAGCGGTTACAAGCGACGGGAACAAGCAGTTCGAGATAGTCTAACTTGTCGACATTCTTGGTGTAGAGACGTAGCTTGCTACGTCTCCTTGATGGTTGCTAAGGATTGACGGTGGTTTAAGGAGAAAACTTTGTCCTTTTCCGAGCGTTTGCGCGAGATACAAACCGGCTTCGAGCGTCCCTTCTGGGTCGCCAACGTCAGTGAACTTTTTGAACGGCTGTCGTATTACGCCGCCTTTGCGTCGCTGTCACGTTACCTGCACGAAGGACTAGGGTTCGCCACACAACAGGCAAGCAGCCTGGCAGGATTGTTCGGGTTCGTGTGGTTAGTGGCCCCTTTCGGTGGAGCTCTTGCCGACCGCCTGGGATTTCGCCGCGCACTTTCCCTCGCCTACTTGATCTTGACCTGCTCCTATTTCCTGCTGGGATCGCTAAAAGCTCCTTGGCTCGCGCCTGTACGTGGCGTTGTTCCATTCTCTGCGCTGGTTACCATCGTCTTGGTGCTTCCCGCTTTCGGCGTTGCTTTGGTGAAACCTTGTATTGTGGGCACCACAGCGCGCGCCTCAAAGCCAAACGTCCGCTCCATCGGCTATTCGATCTACTACACCCTGGTGAATATTGGCGGGGCGGCTGGGCCGGCGATCGGCTCATGGGTGCATGACCGCATGAGCGTGGAGAAAGTGTTTTTGGTGGCGGCGCTAAGCGTATTTCTGATGTTCTTTGCCGTACTGCTGTTCTTCAAAGAGCCGAAGCGCTCCGATGAGGCGCAAGCCGCCAGCCTGGGTGAAGTAACAAAGAATTTTTTCACGGTCGTGTTGAACTTGCGATTCATGCTGTTTCTGCTGATTTTTTCCGGGTATTGGATTGTCTTCTGGCAGGAGTTCCTCATTCTGCCGATTTATGTCCACGACTACATAGATGTGAAGGCAAAAACCGATCTGATGTTGTCAACCGGGCCGGTCATTGTGATCTTATTCACCGTGGCGATCAGTTTCCTGACCCAGAAGGTGCCTCCATTCCGCGCCATTACGCTGGGGACCCTCATCACTGCTTTGGCATGGGTCCTTTTGATCATTCATCCTTCGGTTCCTATGGTAATTCTTACGCTGGTTGTGGTGGCGTTGGGTGAGATCATACAGTCACCGCGTTACTACGAATATATTTCGCGGCTCGCACCGCCGGGGCAGCAAGGTACATACATGGGCTTTGGCTTCCTGCCCATTGGGATTGGCTCATTAGTCGGCGGCTGGCTTGGCGGAAAGCTGATCCACCACTTCGGGGAGGTTCAGCACCAGCCAGCACGTATCTGGTGGGTGGTTACCGGGATAGGAGTGGTGACGGCGTTGCTGCTATGGATTTACGACAAGACCCTCCGGCCAACTTCGCCAGATGCTGCAGGTGCGGCCGCCCAACAGGTCGCCGCCTAGAGCCGTTTCATAATTGATTGGATACGGTCATGAGAGCCATTTGGATTACCGCTGTTCTTCTGACAGGCAGCGTCTGCATCACGGCACAGCAGTCCAGCCCGCAACATCGTCTGGCTGACAGCTTGCAACGCAAACTGGACCATATCCAGGAAAATGCAAAATCAGCGCAACCCGATCCGGCCCCAACTGTGATGACAGAAGATGAAATCAACGACTACTTTGCCGCCGGACGTGTGAATCTGCCGCAGGGGGTAAAGAACATCAGAAATACGCTTAGCGCCGCCACCAAAAACACTTTCTCCACGCTCAGGAACACTCACAGCGCTGGCGACCATTGATTTTGACGAGATCCGCGCAGGCGAGCGCTCTTCCAATCCGTTGTTGTCCATCTTTAGCGGCATTCACAATGTGCGTGTTGAATCTGATGGTGCAGGTTCTGGCGGCCAGGGCAAGGTACACGTGCGCACCGTCAGTATAGATGGCACCGAGGTTCCGCGAATAGCGCTCGAATTCTTCATAAGCCAGTATCTGAAGCCCAAATATCCCAGCGTCGGTGTGGATCCAGAATTTTCATTGCCTGACAAAATTGATCTCGCCACCATCGGCTACCACAAGCTGAGGGTCACGCAGAAGTAAGTCCCGAAACGAGTTTACTCGTGCCGTAAGTGGTTGAGAATGTGTAGGGCTTTAGAGGGTGTGTGAGAACTACCGTGGAAGAACACGGCTTCACAGGTTGCGGAAAAACTCGGGTTCTTGTCATTCCGACGCGGAGCGGAGGAATCCCTATTGTGCCGAAATTCTCTGCTTCCGCGTTTTTCAGGGGCACGGGATTTTGTCGGTGCCATAACGATGCTTGGCGCTACCGTGGAAGAGCACGGCTCCTGTGCTGTTGAACTCCAAAAACAGCTATTAGGTCATGGAAATAGATCTAACCATGAAGACCCCAGAATATTTCGTCCGCTACATTGTTCAAGCCTTGCATCGTGGCGGCAACCGCAATCACGCCGAATCTCAGCAACGTTTCTTCAAAGAACCAGTCAAGCGCTACGGATGGCGCACCGCCGACCTGCGGCGCTATGCCGCTGAGATGGGCCGCGAAATCGAAGCCGCCGGTGGCGAGAAACTCCTCTTCGAAGTCGCCGACAAACTTTTCCACGCAAAAACGACCGGGGAAGAAGCCCACGCCGCCATTATGCTGCTCGATCCGCAGGGCCGAAGGTTGCTGCGTGGCAAAGCTTCCTTCCTGGGCGCCGCCGAGTTCCGCCGCTTCGAGCGCTGGATCCCTCTCATCGCCAGTTGGGATGAATGTGACGACCTGTGCCATAGCCTTATTGCTCCCATGATCCTGTCATATCCTGGCTATCTCAGACGGGTATTCGTCTGGTCGCGCTCGTCGAACCGCTGGTCGCGGCGCGCAGCTTGCGTTGTCCTGGTGCATTCGGTCCGCCGCAAACTCTATAGTAACGAGGTATTTCGTCTCTCCCGAATGCTGCTGGCAGATGAAGACGACATGGTCCGCAAGGGCCTGGGATGGCTGCTGCGCGAGATGGGCAAGGCCAATCCCGCCGCGCAAGTACCCTTTCTGATGAAGGTCAAGAACAAGGCCCCGCGCCTGGTGTTGCGCATCGCCTGCGAGAAGCTCCCGGCGCGAACGCGGGCGCAAGTCCTGAAGTGACGTAGACTGAAAAACTTAAATTCATACACGTTGTCATTCTGAGCGCAGCGAAGAATCTGGCGGTAATGCCTCAATAGTAGGCGCAGGTGGCTCTAGGATCGGAACCAAATCCGTATGGTATCATCCTGGTATCAAAACCTTGCTTCCTTGGAAACCGCAGGCCATAATTGTGCCAGACGTGTGTTTACGTCACGCATTCAAGAATGCAGGGCTTTTTGTAGTCCTTTTAGGTCTTTGAAAACTTTTCTTGCGCGGTTACGGACGCGGTTTGGGCACTT